>VTLG01002578.1_pt1 | contig 24864 bp, 53 predicted proteins | sample 4694571 | NCBI WGS metagenome assembly VTLG01 (sample SAMN12604809, study PRJNA352737) | marine metagenome | biome: ENVO:00000447; feature: ENVO:00000209|ENVO:00000569|ENVO:01000036; material: ENVO:00002151; isolation source: viral sequences binned using virsorter ...
AGGGTATTCCAGAGCCATTGAAGATGGAAAAGATTACTTCCATGTCAGGAAGTTGGGAGATTGAGGTCCCATGTCTAAAATAGTATGGATAAATGGGACATTCGATATTCTGCATCCAGGACATATCGAGTTGTTTAAAATAGCTTCTAGCTTGGGTGATAAGGTAATAGTAGGACTTGATAGTGACTTGAAGGTTAATCAGGATAAAGGTTCGGGTCGCCCTATCAATGATATTTGTTACAGGAAAACTATGTTGGAGGCAATCCGCTACATAGATTTGGTATTAACATTCGGTTCGCGTCAGGAATTAGAAGATTTGATTAAACTTTATAATCCTGATATATTAATGGTAGGGAGTGATTGGAAGAATGGAGAAGTCGTCGGTAGGGAATACGCTAAAAAAGTATCTTTCTTTAATAGGTTCGGAGGATACAGCTCCACAGAAGTCATTAGGAAATGTAAGAATGCCTGAACCTGGACCAACTCCTATTCTTTGGGTTCCAAAAGGATGGGGAGGAGAGAAGATTATAGTTAATACTCCTCTTTATTGTGGTAAGATTCTTTATATTATGAGGGATAAACGTTGCTCATGGCATTATCATGAGTTGAAAGATGAGTGCTTCTATATTCAGAAAGGAGCTGTAGAGATTACTTATGGTTATGATGATAACATTGAAGATGCTCAAACAGATATTCTTATTGAGGGAGATAACTTCTATGTTCCTCCTGGATTGAGACATCAGATGTTAGCATTGAAAGATACTGAACTCTTTGAATTTAGTACACACCACGAAGATTCAGACAGTCATAGGGTTATACCAGGAGATTAAATTGATTATTTCGTCATGTCCATTGAGAATATCATTGTTTGGAGGTTCAACAGATAATCCTTTCTTTGTTGAGAAGTTTGGGTATGGTTCTGTTATATCTTTTAGTTGTAATCTGAAAACCTATGTGACTATTAGTCAGGATAGAATAGGATTCAATCAAGACAAACACAAATATATTCTCAACTATTCTAGAAGAGAAGAAGTATCTACTATAGAAGAAATCCGCAACGAAGTTATTAGAGTAGTACTAGAGTACTTCTCTATGCCTCCTGTTCAGGTTACTCTTACTAGTGATGCTTATTCGCAGGGTAGTGGGTTGGCATCTTCATCATCTTATATCATCAGCCTTATTAAAGCCTGTACTATCTTCCTGGGTATCCAGATGACACAGAGTGAGATATGTAAGTTGGCTTATGAGTTAGAGCTTAAGTTTAATCCTTATTGTGGATACCAAGATCCTTATGGGTGTGGTATGGGTGGATTTAAAAGGATGGAGTTTATGAGTAAGGATAATATTAAGTATGAGTATCTTTCTACTGACTTCTTTGATAAGTATGATGCTCACCTTATCTTTACTGGTGTAACTAGAAACTCTAAACCTATACTTAAGGATGTTACAGATAACCTAGACAAAGTAAAACCTTTGTTGGATACATTAGAGTTAGCACATCAGGCGTTAAGAGTGAAGGAGTATGATCTCTTCTTAGATTTTATAAACCAAGGGTGGCATCAAAAGAAAGATACTTGTGAATCTATTATGGAGAATGAATCTCTTAGAGATATAGAAAAAGAATTGTGTGATAATGAGAGTGTCTTGGCTTATAAGTTATGTGGAGCTGGTAATGGTGGATTTTTTCTTACTTTCTCCCACAAAGATACGTTGACAACTGATCTAAAAGCAGTTAAAATAAATGTAGTGCCAGATGGAGTTACAGGTGAATCCATTTAAGGAATATATCGAAACTTTAGAAAAAGCTCATATGGAAGATGAGTTTAATAAATTTCATGAGGAGTTTCATAAACATCAAAGGATTATTATTGTAGGTAATGGAGGAAGTAATGCTGTAGCATCACATATCTCTCAGGACTACATGAAGTTTGAGGGTAAGAAAGTTTCTATCTTATCAGACCCTTCAATGATTACTATGTTGAGTAATGACTTTGGATATAATAGAGCATATGAAAAGTTTATAGAGTATTATTCAGAACCAGAGACACTTGCTATTCTGATAAGTTCTAGTGGAGAATCAGAGAATATTTTAAATTGTATGAGATATTGTGAGAGGGAAGATGTTGACTATGGTATTTTGACAGGGTTCCATCAACACAATTCACTAAGGAGATTCACAAAGAAGTCTAAGTGGGATTATCATGTGGAGAGTAATTGTTATGGTGTGGTAGAATGTGTCCATCAAATCTTTCTTCATGGAGTTGTATGAGATATTGTTTTGATCTAGACGGGACTATTTGTAATACTCCTTTAAGACCTTCTGATTTAAAACCAGGATACCTAGAATCCACTCCTATTCCTTTTATGGTTGATCAAGTTAATAAACTATATGATGAAGGACATTATATTATCATACAAACAGCTAGAGGTAGAGGGTCTGGTATTGATTGGACAGATTTAACTAGAGATCAGTTACAGCTTTGGGGAGTTAAGTATAATGAGATTGAACCCATGTTTCGTAAACCTAATGCTGATTTATTCATTGATGATAAGGCTATTGATGTAGAGGAGTGGAAGAAACAACAACCAAGAAAGACAGGTATTGTTGGTGGAGCATTTGATGTAATCCATCCAGGATATATTAGGTTGTTTAAAGAAGCTAAGGATTATTGTAATCATCTTATAGTAGCATTACATGAAGACCCTTCTATGTTTAGACCTGAGAAGATTACTCCTTCACAATCTGTTGAGGATAGAGTAGAGATTCTTAAAGCTATTAAGTATGTGGATGAGGTTGTAGTATATCAGGCAGAGGATACTTTCCTTCATTATATCAAGGATTGTGATGTAAGATTTTTGGGAGATGATTATTCGGATGGTAGTTATACTGGAAAGGATCTACCTATAGAGGTTGTATTTTTAAATAGGAGTCATGGTTATTCTACTACTAAGTTGAAACATAAAATCTATGAGCAAGTTGAAAGGCAGGCAGAGTATGAGGGAGGATTGTTATGAATGAAGATAAATCTTTAACTCTTAGTTTGGTAACAGGGGCAGCAGGTTTTATTGGATCTAATCTTGTAGATTATCTTTTGGATAAGGGACATCAAGTTATTGCTTTGGATAATGAAAGTGCTAACAATGATAACTTTCATTGGAATGATAAATCAATAAATGTAAAGGGTGATATAACTGACTATGCATTTATGAAGAATGTGTTGAGTAGGAATGTGAATTATGTATTCCACTTGGCAGCAGAGTCCCGACTTCAACCAGCTATTGAGAATCCTATCCAAGCAGTCCAGAGAAACTGTGTAGGCACTACTGTTATGTTACAGTGTGCCAGAGAAGCAGGGGTGAAGAGGTTTGTTTATTCTTCTACATCTTCTGGGTATGGTAATAACCCTTGGCCAAATGATGAGACACAACCAGATGATTGTTTGAATCCTTACTCAGCATCTAAAGTAGCTGCTGAGAAGTTTTGTAAGATGTATTATGGTCTTTATGGACTGGAGACAGTGTCTCTTAGATACTTCAATGTCTTTGGTGATAGATCACCCACTAGAGGACAATATGCACCAGTTATAGGTATTTTCCAACGTCAGAAGGAGGAAGGGAAGCCACTTACTTTAGTAGGGACAGGAGAACAGAGGAGAGATTTTGTTCATGTGAAGGATGTAGCTAGAGCAAACTATCTGGCATCTATTATGCCAATCAAAAAAGCTGGTCATGATTATGGTGGTGAGGTATTCAATGTAGGTAGTGGTAAGAACTATTCTATTAAAGAGATTGCTGATTGTATTGATACCAATCAAACCAATATTCCTGAGAGAGATGGTGAAATGGATACCACTCTTGCTAATATAGATAAGATTAGGGATGTCATAGGATGGGCCCCTGAGATTGATGTGTTGGAGTGGATAAATGGAAAGGGATAAGAATAGATCAGCTTATAAACTCCAAGGATTCGGTCCTATCTATTGTATCAATCTAGATGGACAACCAGAGAGATGGGAATATATGGAGGAGCAGTTTAAATACTGGCAACTCACTAATTACCATAGGATATCTGCTTTTGATGGTAGAGATGATGACCTAGGTCATATTCTTAAGGGAAGATATCCAGACATGATGACGTCTGGTGAGATAGGATGTGTAACATCTCACCTTAAGGGTATTAAACATTGGTTGGAGACATCTGACAGTCCTTATGCTGTCTTTATGGAGGATGATTGTGACCTAGAGGTTGTTAGGTTCTGGGACTTTACTTGGGCTGATTTCTATTCTAAGATTCCTTATGATTGGGATTGTGTACAGATTGCTATTATCTGTACAGGTGATGTTCATGTTAGAATTCATAAGAGATTTGTTAATGAGTTCTCTACTGCTTGTTATATTATTACTAGGCATCATGCAGAGAAGTTGGTTAAGTTCCATACAAGAGGAGATAAGTTTAAGTTAGATAATGGTGTAAGACCAAGACCAGTTGCTGATGATTTGATTTATAATTCTGGTAACACTTATTCACTTCCTCTTCTATTGTATAAGCTTGAGTTGGGTTCTGCTATTCATCCAGAACATATAGATGTATTCCATAGAGGAAATCATCAAGCTCAATGGCAGTTCTGGAGTCAGATGGGTGCTCAGAAACCTATTGATGAGTTGATGGATTTTGATCCATATCTAGGTAGAGTCGTGGATCCCTCACCCCAGCAACAGGGTTGACATAAATCTGGAGTTGTGTTAATATAAATAAATCATCGTAGTGACCCCCCGAAAGATCGTCCGGGTCTGAGTTTGATCTCAACTACATGTTTAAAAATCCTTGTCGAGGATTTATTCATCCGCAGGAATATCCTGCGAGACACTTAGGAAAACAAAAATGTTTAAACCCGTAATTGCAGCTCTTGCAGCTGCACCTCTATTCGCAGGCGCTGCTTTCGCAGGTCCCTACGTTAATATCGAAACCAACGCTGGATGGACTGGCGATGACTACACTGGAGCTACGACAGATCTTCATGTCGGTTACGAAGGTGATCTTGGCGAAACTGCTAGCTACTATGTACAAGCAGGCCCTGCCGTAGTGGCTGTTGATGGTGTTGATACTGAAACTCAGTTCTCTGGTAAAGCTGGTCTTGGACTTGGCGTTTCGGATAACGTTGGTGTTTATGGAGAGATTTCTTTCCTGACAGCTGATGATTCGGATGACCTGGGTCTTGGTGGTAAGCTTGGTGTTAAGTACACCTTCTGATCCATTATCAGTAGATAACTATATGGGGGAGGCACTTGTGTCTTCCCTTTTTTTTGTGTTAAAATAACCATAACTTTTTAAGAACAATGAAAAAGTTTCTCACAGTTTTAGCTACAATTCCTTTTTTAGCATCTTGTGGGGGCAACAGTTCTTCTGTTGGTCTTACAGCTTCTGGTGCTACATTTCCAGCACCATTTTATACAAGAATTTTTAGTAACTATAGTAAAGAGAGTGGTAATAGAGTAAACTATCAAGCGGTGGGTAGTGGAGCAGGTGTACGTCAGTTCTTCGCTGGTACTATTGATTTTGGAGCCTCTGATAAGGCAGTACCTGATGAAAAGATAGATCAACCTCTTGTTCAGATTCCAATTGTTGGTGGAGCTATTGTTCCAGCATATAATAAACCAGGATGTGATTTGAAACTCACTCAAAGACAACTTGCTGATGTATATCTTGGTAAAATCACTAATTGGTCTAAATTAGGTTGTGATGAAGGTAGGATTATTGTGGTGTATAGGTCTGATGGAGCTGGTACAACCGCTGGTTGGACAAATTCTCTATCAGCATTCTCTCCTGAGTGGAGAGAGAAGGTAGGAACTTCAAAGGCAGTAGCATGGCCAGTTGGTATAGGTGCCAAGGGCAATTCTGGTGTTGCTGCACAGATTCAAAATGTTGATGGTGCTATTGGTTATCTTAACTATGGTTATGTGAGTGGTGGTAAGTTTCAAGAGGCATTGATTCAAAATAAGGCTGGTAATTATGTTAAAGCAAATGCTGAAACTTCCTCTGCAGGTTTGTCACAAATTATACTTGACAGTCAGCTAAGGGGTAGTAATCCTAACCCAGGCGGTGAGAATTCTTATCCTATTGTGTCGTTAACTTGGATACTTGCTTCTCCTGACTATCGTAAAAATGATACCATCAAGGAAGTACTTAGGTATATGTTGAGTGAAGAATCACAATCTCAGGCTGATGCTCTAGGTTATGTTCCTCTTCCAGAGAATTTGCGTCAACAATCCTTAGAATCTGTTGACTCTCTTATAAATACTACATCTTAATAAAACTTTAAGTATGACAGTTACAACTGAAGAAGGCGATCGTCAAAACATTTATGCAAGAGAGCCACGGGTAGAAGTTATTGATAAGGATCATGCTGTAGGTTTGTTAAGCTTTGCTCTATTGACTGGTGGTCTAATAGGGTTTGTAGTTTTAGTTTCTAAGTTAGGATTAGTTTAATGTCAGATCTTCAATTGGCTTTGTTATTTCCTTATATACCATTTTTAGGTTTGATTATCGCTTTTGCACTTGTAGAATTATTCTCAGGTGACAATGATGGAGATGATGATAATGATTTTGATGGTGGAATCCTACAGCCTGTTACCGTTCCCACATAAGTCTTTTCAACCTTTACTATTTCTGGTATAATTAGTAAGGTTAGAAAGAAAAAAAACCATGGCTTATTCTGTAACACTTCGCCAATCGGATGGCACAGAAACAGTTATTCAATGTGAAGAAGATCAATTTATTTTAGACGCTGGTGAAGAAGCCGGTGTAGATCTTCCATCTTCTTGTCGTGCTGGAGCATGTTCTTCATGCTGTGGTAAGATTGTTTCAGGAACTGTTGATCAAAGTGAGCAATCATTCCTTGATGATGATCAAATGGAAGAAGGATTTGTTCTCACTTGTGTAGCTTATCCTACATCTGATTGTGTTATTGAAACCGATCAAGAAGAAAACCTATAACTAAATAATATCGCGATGCCATAAATCAATGCCCGATCAAGTAAAGGAAGCTATTAAAGCTCCTAATGGAGATCTAGATGATTCTACCAAAAAGAAAGGTACACTAGGTAAGATTAAGGATGCTATTCTTCCTGATTCTGCGGAGCAAGCAGCTATTGTTTCAACTGCTGTTAGACTTGGGGTATTGATTTGGTCTGGCGGTATACTTACATTAAATTATGTCACTGTTCCTGGTATTCCTCAACAGAAAATAGACCCAACTTTTATAGCTTCGGTTTTCACCGGAGTTTTAGCTAGCTTTGGCATTCAAACAGCCAAGAAGAGTGGTGACGGTACTATGAAGATGAATAACGGTTCAGCTCCTGTCTCCAAGGCAGATATGGAAAAGATGATGGAAAAAGCATCATCAGCAGGTACTGTTCAAACTATTAGGGTTGAACAGGCACCTTTAGTAATAACAACACAACCTCCAGTTAAGTAGATTCTATTATGACTTCACACAATTTAGATCACGAAGTTTATATTGATCCTAAAGATCATAAAGAACATATCAATCATGGTATGCTAGAGTACACTGAAGAAGATTTGAAGATGAGTGGATTCATGCAGAATCATGAAGGTGATGAAGATGATAGTTGGAAATCCAGACATCAGGATAAGCAATTAGATCAGTATTGTGACAATCACCCTGACGCTATGGAGTGTAGGGTATATGATGAGTAGGTTTATAAAACCTAATAAAGAAGTTCCACCCCCAGAGGTTAAGAAAATGAACAAGGTTAAAGGAGCATTCGACAAGGTAGTTGAATGGGATAAGGCTCTCATTAAAAAGTGTCAAGATGGCACATGGGGTAGTCTTACAGATTATCAAGTAGTCTGTATCTCATTTGCTAAAGGATTTATTATTGGAGCAATTTTGCTATAATGAGTAGATTTATTCTCTCTGCATTGGCAGCGGTGATATTTCTGATTCCACAACCTGCAGAAGCATGGTCTCAGCGGAGAAGACAGTTTGACTTGCAGGCATTTACAATTAACGTAGTGCTACCTTATGCTTTCACCATTCTTTTGGTGGGGGGTATGCACCTTACTTGGCCAGTAGATTATAGAGGAAATGGGGGGAGCAAATGAACTTAATATGATGGAATGGCCACCATATAGTTCTATATACTTTGTAAAGGATATACCATCCTCACCTTATAAATCCAAAATGGAATTAAATGATACTAATATCATTGAAGTTCTTAACGAACTCCTACCATACATTGAAGCAGATGGTGGGTGGTTAGAGTACGTTGAGACAGAAGAAGGATATGTTAAAGTAAGATTAGGTGGTGCATGTTCTACCTGTGCTTATAGTTCTCAGACCATTAAGATGGGTATAGAGAAGAAGTTAATGATGGAGATACCTGATGTAAAAGGTGTTGTTCAGGTTCTCTAACACTGTCTTGAAACACACATAATAATAGTTAATAATACCTAGTTGAAAAATAAATATTGGTGTAACATGGGATTGAAACTATCATGCCCCAAGTCCATTATATGGTCCATTATCTAGACCAAACAAAACATCATCAAAGCATTGGAGTATATGCTGATGATGCTTTTCAAGCAAGAAATCAAGCAGTACACGACGTACCATATCTGCATTCTCATCCTAGTTCAATTGATTGTATCCTCGCTGAAGGATCTCAATTCTGCGCAGTAGTATAATGATACTACAATTGGCGCACTTAGTAAGTGCTCACACATTGCTTCTTCAAGCAGGAAGTGTTCTCATGCTTGCTCCCATCTTATTTTTCTGTCAAGATTCTTTATACAATACACACAGATATCGAGGTCATTAGAATGAATACTTTTAATATTATTTACGGTATGAGCTACATGGGAATGGTAGCGATTACTTTTGCAATGGGCATTTCATACTATATAGTTAGGACTGCTTATATTGAAATGAATAATAGTGATGAACTTCAAGTTGATAGAGGAGCTGAAGATGGAAGGGATGACCTTGGATACAACCCAGGAAGTTAGAATTGTTGTACTACAAAACAAAGTCGAACGTCTGGAAGAAAAACAAGTAGAGCTATTAGACCGACTCCGCACTGTGGAGAAGTGGGTAGCTGGAGCTGCTGCTATTATTGCAGCTACTTCAACTGTCGCTGGTCTTGCTGTTGCATTGATTAAGTAGGAGAAAAAAGATGAGTGAAACTCCTAGTACTAGTACTAAAGATGCTGCACAAGATGCTCAGCTTGCTGTTTTAGAAGCTAAAGTTGAACATGTAATAGGACACCAAAAAGAAGTTACGCAAAGAGTGCGTAAGTTGGAGAAGTGGGTAGCTGGAGCTGCTGCTGTTATTGCTGTTGGTGGTGCTGTTGTTGGATTTGCTATTGCAGCAGATGCCAAACCTGGTGAACAGGTGTTTATAAATGCTTGGGCTGACAAGATTCGTCAGTATGAGTTGGAAAGAAATCTTACAAGTCCTAATCATAGTATAGATGGTGCTCTTGATAAATTGGAAGAGAATGATGATGGTGACAAGTTTGTGAGAAGTGATGACGGTATGCAAGTCAAGTCAATTTTTGCTATTAGATAAATAACTTGACGTCAAGTTAACGGTGTAGTCGAATGGGTGCAATGACTCCTCCTAGTAGGAAAAGCTGCTACAACTTTAGGGTAGTGGAGATCAACAGAGTATTGGATGGAGATACGATTGACGTAACAATCGATCTTGGGTTCGACTTATTCAAGAAAGAAAGAGTTAGAGTAGCAGGGGTTGACACGCCAGAAAAAAGAACTAAAAATTTAGAAGAAAAGGAGTTGGGAATTGATGCGACTAACTGGCTTAAAGATAAATTGGAAGGAGCTATCGCTGGAGATGATGATCTCCTTATTCGTACTGAGCTTGTTGGCGGTGTCGGGAAGTATGGCCGTCTTCTTGGGTGGTTATACATTGGGGACTCAACTGTGTCACTCAACGAAGACATGATTGTTGAGGGCTATGCCCATGCTTATGATGGTGGAACTAAGGATATGAACCTTGAGGCACTTAGGGAGATTAGGAGAGCTCATGGTACATTAGTGGAGGGTTGAGAATGAGATGGATATACAGAAGATGGCTACATATGGGACTGCAGCTGCTGTCTTAGGCACTGGTGCAACTTTTGGTGGAATTAAAACTGTAGATACTATGAAAGGTGGACCTCAACAGCGTTTGGAAGCACAGGCGACAGAGTTGAGGCAGATAGTGAGAGAGGAAGTTCAAGCTGCCATTAGGGAAGCATGGCCTACCCGTACGGAATACTCACCGGAGTTGGGTAAGAAATAACAATGCCTGGGGTTCCGGATATTCATAATATTGGCATTGGTAATGCTAATATAAGAGTCAATCCAATTCAGGTATCAGGTATTGGAATTAATATATCTGATGTTAGGATAGCAGATACTAGGGTGTGGATACAGGATCCATCGGAATCTGTTCCACGTGAACCTCCAGTAGTCATACACATAGGTAAGCCTATTGTTAATATGCCTGGGTGTGTTGAGACTCATAAGGAGAGTAGTAATTCCTTATCTAAAAATAAATCTCTAGTAAATGATGATCCAAAAGGTAATACGGTATTGTGTGATTCTGGGATGCCTAGTTTCAACCCAATGGATTATGAGAGAAATAAGTTAAGATGGGAAACTTTCTATGGAGATCAAGATGCTCCAGAAGCAGGAGGAGTTAAGACAGATCCTCCAGAGCCTCCTATACCAGAGACACCAGAACCTCCTGTAACACCTCCCACAAAGGTAAAGGATGAGGAATGCCCACCACCTAATGCCAGAAGGGTTGGAGACTTATCACAGAGTGGTGATGAGAGGGTGTCTGGATATGAATGGAATAGTGATAAGACAGAGTGTATTACTTTATGGGAACCTATTCCTTTTGTAGATAAGTATCTACCATCTGCTAATATTGTTACTACTACGGCTGGTATTGCGGTAGTCGCAACGACATCGGCCCTCCTAGCAAAGCCGCTTGCCGACCTTCTCCTGAAAATTGTGAAGCCTGTTGTGAAGAAGACGATTGCGAAGGTGAAGAAGATGCTTGGGAAGAAGGAGCCTGTTGTGTCGAAGAGGGATAAGATCCTTGCGCAGAGGGACCGGAACCGGGCTGTGATGGAGTTACGGAAGGCTTTGAAAAAGTAGGTTGAGGAATCTGATGGGTGTGTGGTTTAAGAGTTCCAGGTGGATTCATAACTACAACATCAGCACAGATGGCTGAATATCTAGACTTAGGATGGAACATTATGCCTTGTTTCATGAGTTCGCCACAATTCTTAAGTCTTGCTATCTCAAAGTCTAGCCTCTTGTTAGAAGTGATTTGTGCTTGTTGTGCTATTTGAGTTTGGGCAGCTTCTTTACATAGTCTTTGTAGTTTGCCATCCATTGGCCAGGATATAGTAGCTGAAAGTCCTACGTTAAGGTTTTGATTTCTAGTCATCCCTGTCCTAACAGGCTTTTCCCATAAGACTTCGCCAGGGTTGTCTGGAATGCCATCACCAATAATATCTGTTTCAATAATAGTCATGGTAGCACCATCTTCAAACCATCTATCACCTATACCATCTTCATTAGCATCATAGAGTGGATCTAATGGATCAGTACGAACTCTATCATCATACCATGGTTCCCATGGATAGTTTTTTACAGTTCTTTCTACCTCTATTGTTCTTCCTATGCTATCTGTGTTGTTATATTGTGGTTCTAGATAGTAATCATTAAATGGATCTTTCCAAGAATCTGCATATTGAACATATGGAGTTATATTTAAAGTAGGACCTTGGCATGAGATTCCATTACCATATGTGTTAGTAACATATGGACCTTGTAATACTTGGATCGCCTGATTAGTCACACTGCCTGATGAGTTAGCTATTGGATTGGCAGTGGCTGAGACTCCTTGTGCTAATGCAGCACTAGGATTTGTTAGGCTGAGAAGGGTTGCTATTGTGTAAAGGTGCTTGTTGTATCTGTGACGCTTTCTATTTCTGTTACTCTTTGTATTATCGTTTGATTTGTTAATCCTGGTCCAGAATAACTTTGGGTGAACTGAAAACCCTCTCCTGGGGTTGAGATTGTAAAGTTGCCTGAATTGGATAGATCCAAGGAATCGAAGGAGCTTGTGACTTGTCCAGTTACTTCTCCGTTCTCTCCTACTCCTGCAGGGGCTACTTGTACTGTTGATTCGTTGACACCGGGGTTCAATGGTTCTCCGTTGTTGGATATCCCCACCCCTGTTACTGAGTATTCCCATCCTGTCCTATAGTCAATTGAATTAATGGTCTCTGTCACGGTTGAAGTGGTCTCCGTATGGCTGGTCATGCTGCCCTGTGTAAAATTCGGCACCACGGGGACCGCCAGGGCAGGTGCAAGCATGACATTTACACCTCCCACAAATATCGCAGTAAATAATGTTGTCTTTCCAAAAATTTTCATCTGGATTCACTTATTTATCTCACAGTTACTTCACTGACGAATTGTCCTGTGGCTGTTGTACCAGCTCCGCCGCCAACTACAGTAATAGCACCAGAAGATTTTATTGTGCCAGCTAGAGTACCAAGTACACCACCCGATTGGGTTGTCACTATTCCATATGCTGGCATATCAGCTACGACTCCACTAGTTACGTCAACACCTGAACCAATTGCATTTATTGCATCACCTTGGGTAAAACTTTCGCTAAAGCTGAAAGCAGATCCATCGGTTGTAACCACATCATAGGTTCCTGCTTTCATAGTAGCAGCGGCTGTAGCAGTTCCAGCAGTGAGTCCTCCAAAGACAGCATTATTAGCAGAACTAACATCTACATTAGTTCCAGAAACTGAATAAGTGGAGCCTACCCTTGTAGCAGCTGTTGCTGCTCCATCCACAGAAAGTTGAGTTGATGAAGTGAGGCGATGAATTAAATCAGCTTGTACCGGGGTTGCCAGAGGGGCTGTCATCAATAACATAATGAAGGGAATTAATCTCTTCATATTTGTGATGTAAATACACGTGATTATATTTAGTAATCTTTATTTATTCTCATACTAAATAGTGATTACTTATACAATTTAGTCATGCAAAAAGTAATTAATGCCTTAGCCGTAGCATCATTTGTGGTATCTGCTGGAGTAGTTGGAAGTGGAGCCTATCTTTATCTGAATAAGGATGTTATCATTGATGGTGCTAAAGAAGCCGCAATGAATGAGGTTAAAGATCTTCTACCAGGACTCCTTGGTGGTGGTTTAGGAGGACTAGCAGGTGGTGGTATTGGTGGAGCTTTGATTCCTGAAAGTAGTCCTATAGGAGGTGCTGAAGCCTCAGCAGGAGCAGGATCTTTACCAATTCCTAGTGGATTCGGATTTTAATAGAGGAAAATGACAGAAAACGAAGAGTGGTTTCCAGACCCCTTGAAAAAAGAGCCAAAGGTTCAAACTAGTTTTGGTGGATGCTACAACTATGATAGGTTGAAAGCAGCCAACTTGGTTGATGAAGTGAAGGAGCCTCCTAATATTCATCAGATCATGTATGAGATGGCTACAATGCATGGAAGTAATGTAAATATTGGTGGTTCTGATAACCTTCATGCCTGAATTCATCATAGTTTTGGAGATAGCTTTACATATTCCTTCTAGGATGTCATAATAAATATGAGGGGTGCATCGTTGCACCCATTTCATACTACCCCTAACTGAGACCATGGGGATTGCCTTAGGGCATTAGTCTCTCATCATACAAGTTCAATCGCTCTTATAACTAATGACTTCAACTCTTACAAGGAGTAGAAGCAGTTGGGAAGCATTCTGCGACTGGGTTACTAGCACTAACAATCGGATTTATGTCGGTTGGTTTGGTGTTATTATGGTGCCTTGTTTATTGGCTGCTTCCATCTGCTTTATCATTGCCTTCATTGCTGCCCCTCCGGTAGATATTGATGGTATTCGCGAACCAGTTGCCGGTTCTTTTCTTTATGGCAACAACATCATCTCTGGTGCAGTAGTTCCTAGCAGTAATGCTATTGGTCTACACTTCTATCCCATTTGGGAAGCTGCTACAGTAGATGAATGGTTATACAACGGTGGTCCATACCAACTAGTTGTATTCCACTTTCTTATTGGTATCTCAGCTTACCTGGGACGTCAATGGGAACTGTCCTATCGCCTGGGTATGAGACCCTGGATTTGTGTTGCTTATTCCGCTCCACTCTCCGCTGCGTTTGCAGTATTCCTCATTTACCCTGTTGGACAAGGATCGTTTAGTGACGGTATGCCACTTGGGATATCCGGCACTTTCAACTTTATGCTTGTCTTCCAGGCGGAACATAATATCCTCATGCATCCATTCCATATGTTGGGTGTGGCCGGTATGTTTGGAGGTGCTCTCTTCAGCGCTATGCATGGTTCCTTGGTTACCAGTTCACTCATCCGTGAGACAACTGAAACTGAATCACAGAACTATGGATACAAATTTGGTCAAGAAGAAGAGACCTACAACATCGTTGCTGCTCATGGATACTTTGGCCGTCTAATTTTCCAGTATGCATCATTCAATAACAGTCGAAGTTTACATTTCTTCCTTGCCGCATGGCCTGTTATTTGTATCTGGATGACATCTCTTGGTATCAGTACCATGGCATTTAATCTCAATGGATTTAACTTCAACCAAAGTGTCTTGGACACTGAGGGTCGGGTTGTACCTACCTGGGCTGATGTGCTCAACAGGGCAAACCTTGGGATGGAGGTAATGCACGAAAGGAACGCACACAATTTCCCACTAGATTTGGCAGCTGCTGAGTCCACTCCTGTGGCTCTGTTGGCACCATCTATTGGTTAATCAACACATTGATTTGTATTAAGGGTTACAAAAGTAGCCCTTAATATTTTTATCATAATATATACTAGTGAACTTCGCACATTCCACTACCCATGGAAATTCTTTTCGTTTTCGGTGCTATTGCTGGTGCTTCTTTTGGAGCATGGCGAATGACTCCTAAAGATTAATAAATAATTGTTGAGAATAATTCTTAACAATGAAATTAAGCAAACCTCTCATTCATCTTAGGTTACATCAGTGTAAATTTTATTACTGGGATCCTAAAGATGACCCAAGAGAGCCTGAATACTGGGAGTCCGTAAAGGGCTCTTTTTTATGCTATGGATTTTGATGATCAGATAAAAACTCAACATCTATTCATGGAGAATAGAGTTTGTAGAGTATGTGGAGTAGAGAAAAGTCTTCTGGCTGATTTTTATATGTGCCGTAAGGACCCGACCTTACGATCATCTTATTCTTATGAGTGTAAGATATGTGCTAGAAAGAGAGTATTAAGTAATTATTATAAGGATAGTTTAGATACGTGTGTTACCTGTGGAGATGAAGAGGTAAAGGTAGTTAAAGGTGTGTGTAAAAAATGTAGAAGGGTGATGAGCCAAGTGTCTAGGCAAACCTTGTTAAATATGGTAGAGTACCTGGGAGAGGATGAGGAGATTACTAAATTGGATTAGAAGATGGTTGGATTTGGATGATGATGAACCTTGGAGTGAAAATGATTAAACCACTTGTTTTATGCGCCCTCTTACTTTCTACTTTCATGCCAGTAAGAGCAGATAATTCTTTTGAATATGAAGAAGCTTTAAAAGAGCATGAATATTTGATTGATACTATTAGATCAGTGGGAGTACAAGTTTATGTTAACCCACCTTCATGTGATTTCTTTAAGAAGAATAAAGATTATGATATTATGGGATTGTATTTGAATGATACTTTTAGATTAGTCCTGTGTCAGGATAATTTTGATGGTAAGGGACATACCGCTAAATGGACACCTAATGATTTTGATACTCTGAGACATGAAGCTCAACATGTAGTTCAAGATTGTGCTTATGGGGAGATTGGTGATGGTATGATGGCTAGAATGTTTAGTAACATGGACAGTTATAAGGACTTTATAAAAGCATCAGGTATTCCTGATAAAAAAGTAGTGGAAATTTATGATACTTATATGGAACAAGTAGATGATAATCCCTACAAAGCATCAATGGAAGTAGAAGCTTATGCTGTTGCCAATTCTATTCCAGCTCAAGATATTGCAGAGAAAATGAAGGAGTTTTGTGATGCCAAAAAAAGATAAGATAGACACTCAGGGAATGGGTGGTGCTGGTATTAAAACTGGTATGCTCTTTACTAAGACTACTAAGTATGATCATGATCCAATTACTGGTAAGCCAATATATTCATCTTTTATTCCTTTAAACAATCCAAAAATGTTGGATGGCAATCTTAGAGATGAACTTAAAGAACTTATTCATGAGGTGTTAGATGAGCGACAAGAAAAAACCAGGAACTTTTAATGATACAGAAGTAAAATCATTTAATGGTATTAGTGTTACTTTATTAAAAGGTGCATTGGGACCAGGATATAGGAAGGATTGGACAGAAGAACAGATAAAGGAGTGGGAAGATTATGAAAGAGAGACGTCAGGGAAAGGTTAAGACTGTCTATAATGTTTATGATGATCCTGATAAAGTCCTTATAGAATATAAGGATAAAGTCACAGCTGGTAATGGAGAGAAGGTAGATTTTCCAGAAGGAAAGGGTGAGGTATGTTGCCAAATATCAGAATGGTTTTTCAAGAAACTTGAAGGATTAGTTATTACGCATTATATTAGTTGTCCTTCTTCTAATACGATGTTGTGTAAGAATGTTAATATTGTTCCTGTAGAGATCATCTGTAGGAATATAGCAGCTGGATCTATTGTAAGGGATACACCAATTCAAGAGGGTACTTTATTTGATCCTCCTTTGATTGAGTTTAATTTAAAGGATGATGATAAAAATGATCCCTTATTGACTGCAGATAGGGTTAAGTTGATGGGTTATGATCCAAAGACATTTGTTTATAGGGCAAAGGAAATTAATTTTCATTTGAAGAAGACCTTTGATATGATAGGTATTGATTTGGTTGATTTTAAGTTAGAGTATGGACATGATAGTAAAGGAGGTTTATGCTTGGCAGATGAACTTTCACCCGATAATATGAGGTTGTGGAAGAAAGGAACAAGAGAAAGATTTGATAAGGATTTGTTTAGAAAGGGGGAGGGTAACATAGTAGATGCATATCGCTACATATTAAGTGAGTTAAGGAGACTGGATTAGTGGTTAACGCTTGGAGCCTCCTTTATGATGAATTAAATCTACAGAAACTTAAGAAAGAAATGAATTTTACAGTTTATTCTAGGGAAGGTTGTCCCTATTGCACCAAGGTAGTGCAGGTTCTGCAGTTGGCAGAGTTAAAATATGTTGAATATAAGTTAGGTAGGGATTTTGATAGAGATAGTTTCTATGGTCAGTTTGGCCAAGGATCTACTTTTCCTCAAGTGACATTGGATGGTACAAACATAGGTGGATGTACTGAAACTGTTAAATATCTTAAAGAAAATAATCTGGTCTGATGAAAGACGATTTCGAATCTGTATATGATATGTTGGAGCATGCTATTGAGCATGCATTTCATGGTAAGATGCAACTTAAGTTTTACGAGTACTTAAAGTATCGTAAGACTAAGAAATGGGAAGTAGACGAATTTATTCAGAGTTCTACTGCTGCTGAGATAAGTGATGTTGTATTACAATTGGAGGGATATATTAAAGGAGGAAAAGATTCGGATCATAAACAATTGAGAGAGGCTTATGGGCATATCCCTAAACCTCAAGCTAGAAAAATTAAGAATTACCTGTATGGTATTCTTGCAGATGCATGGAAGTATTCACATGACAGGAAACCCGGCCGAAAAAGAAGATCTAAATAATGAAGATACTGAGATCAACAGAGGGGTTGAGCTAGTATTGAGAAATAAAAAAAGGAGGAAGAAGAAGCCCAAAACATTTGAGGTAAAGTTTTGTATCTTCAATAGGGATATTACTTTGTCTCTTGATATAGTAAAGAGAACTAACCAGTAGGAGGCTCATCATGAATGATATTGCTGTCATATTGTCATTGACTTCTGTGATAAGTGTTATGTGTTTATTGATAGGAGGTATGATAGGTTGGTTAGCAAGAGAAAACCATTATCCTAAGGCAAAGAATGTTCACCCAGAATGTTTAGACGAGTATGGCAACATACTACCAGACGAAATTTTAGCTGTAACCTTTGTGAATGATCCGCCAGAAATAGAAGAAGATTGACAAGCTTAAATAAAGATGTTAAAATGATTTGAGATGAGGTATTTTTAAATGGGCAAGATGATGACCAGTTCAGGCACACTTGGAGAATCAGAAGAGAGTGATGCCAATTACATGTCTACAGGAAAGAAGAAGCCAGGTAGGCCTAAGAAGAGTGCCACCGCTACTCCTGAAAGGCTTCCTCCCAATCCATTTATTCATGAGATCTTGGATCTAGTTAGTAGGCAGAGAAGTGTTACTAAGAAGGTAGAAGTACTTAAAGAACATAGATGTGATGCTCTTGTATCAGTTCTTATTTGGAATTTTGATGAGACAGTTGTATCATTGGTGCCAGAAGGTGAAGTTCCTTATGAGAGAAATGAGGTTCCAGTAGGCACAGATCATACTTCTCTACGTAAAGAGTGGAAGAACCTTTATCACTTTGTACAAGGAGGGAATAACTCTTTGAGTACTATTAGAAGGGAGACAATGTTTATTCAGGTTCTAGAGGGTTTGCACCCCACTGAGGCTGACATTCTATGTCTAGTTAAGGATGGATTGCTAGCATCCAAGTATAAGATTACCAGAGGTGTTGTTGAGACAGCATATCCAGACATCCAGTGGGGAGGCAGAGGTGGCTAATGGCTGGCTTCAAGGGTGAGGCTCCGAAGGACAAAGAGGACAAAGAGTTTGTCTTGAATGTTAACTATGATGAAATAGACAAACTCATAGCGGAGTATAAGCGTATTAAGAAGGTACAGAAATCAAATATAAATGAAATCCAGAAGTTATCTGGAAAGAAAACTGAAGTGGAAAGGTTATTGGATGATTATAATATAGATTCAGAAGCTCTGGAGTGATATGCAATTGACAGCTGATATTATTAATAACTTAACCAAGGCGTTAAGGACTACCAATAAGAAGGGTGAAGAAATTTGGAAAGATGGTGCTGATGTTAGGATTAATGTAGGAGGCACTTTTGTTGCTGATAAATTCATAAGTATAGTAATTACTAATCCACCAGAGGAGCCATGAATATAGCTTGTCTTTGCTCTGGAGAGGGTACAAACTTTGAAAATTTATATCATAGCCTTCCGGATTATAAGATTGTTATAATGATATACAATAAGGAAGGATGTGGGGCTGTTAGGAGAGCTAATAAGCTAGGAATTCCCTCTTGCTATATGAAAAGTAAGGATGAAAGGTTGATGGTGGAGTATTTGAAAGCTCTTCAAGTTAAGTTAGTAGTATTAGCTGGTTGGATGCGTCTTGTAGGTGATGACTTGTTAGAAGCTTATCCTAACAGGATTGTTAATGTGCATCCCTCTCTTCTACCAAAATATAAGGGATTGGATGCTGTAAAACAGGCATTAGATGCAAAGGAAGAGTTTGCTGGTGCTACCGTCCATTGGGTTACAAAGGAGATGGATGAGGGTCCTATTATCCTTCAAGACAAAGTTAAGATAGATGACGATGATAGTGTTGAAACTCTAACAGAGAAAATACATAAGTTAGAATACAAATTATTACCAAAGGCATTAGAGTATGTTATCCACCAAATATAGATTAGAGCTCACAGATATATGTGCTAGGATTTTATCTCAAGGTCCAGTGACTCTTGATGAAAGAATCTGGATGAATAAATTGGTAGAGCATAACGGTCAGGCAAAGGCTCTTGCAGGATCTTTATTGTGTCCTGATTTTGTTGAAGATGTATAAAGAAATGTGTTGATATAAAGACAACCCTTGACATATATACTATATGGGTAGTAAGATACTCTTAATCGTTCATCCCTTTTTAAGGGACGCGTTTTAAGCCGACAGCAACGTTATCGTTGACTTATGTTATTTCCTTTACTCTTATCATATACTCCTCCCGATTATACACTACTTAATTGTAGTCAGTATGATTGGTTAATAGATGGTGTGAGGACATCTAGAATCCTAACTAGGACAGAAAAGCTGGACTTAACTTATCTTTTAATAGAGAGTACAGAGGAAGAGTGTTTTAGAGAGTAATATAAGCGGGAGCCGACTTATTGGAACGGGTAAAATCCAAACCAGTAGGAGAAAACCAATGGCGCAAGTCACATACCGTGGAGTAAAATATTCCACAGACGATAAGAAATCCTGTAAGGTAGTTGAGAAGCCTCTCATCTATCGCGGGATTAGTCACACAGAATCTAAGGTTGTGTGTGCACGCTGAGTTAGAGAAGGAGGGTTTACACCCTCCTTTTTTTATGATATAATAAAAATAAAGCTATGGATAAAGAGAAACTAAAACTAATCACAAGAAATTTAAAACTTCTTGTTGATGCTCTGGAAAGTGAAGTGTATTCTGATGTAAAGGCATACACTGAAGGGATAGAATATCAGGTTCCTTTAGCTGATTATGACGAAGTCTTTGAGGATGATGATGGGTAGAAATGATTGGAGATTTACTGATGACCGTTTAGAGTTAAGAGGTGAATGTCTAAATATACTATTAAAGAGATTTGGAAGCGCTCACATAGACAAAGTGGGCTATTCTACACAAGACATATACGAATGTGTAGATGTCTGGGTTTCTCAGGGCAATAAGACCTCTTCAGGTTTGGTTGCCTTTTTCAAAGCATATTTTATTAAGGATGAGATCGACAAAGAAAGCAGCTAAGTACATTATTAAACATTCAGATCTATTTACAGATGGTGATATGATGTATGCACAGAGAGTGTTACATCAAAAGAAAATGAAAAAATTATTGAAGAAAGCACGTAATGAATCTAGTCAAACTGGTATCAGTGACACCTGATGCTGAAAATCTTATGGGTTATGTGGCTAGGGTAAGTAACCCTAAGAACCAAGATAACCCTAATGTATCAGGACTTCTGAAATATTGTATCAAACATGGCCATTGGAGTGTTTTTGAACAAGCCTTTATGACGGTGGAAATTAATACCACTAGAGGTTTGGCTGCTCAGATATTGAGACATAGGTCATTTACTTATCAAGAGTTTTCTCAAAGGTATGCTGATACTAATCTTTTAGATGATACAATTCCTCTTCCTCAATTGAGGCGTCAGGATAGTAAGAACAGACAGAACTCTATTGATGATGTTGATCCATATGTTGTTCAGAAGTATCAGATTTTGCTGGAAGATCATTTTAAACATTCTATGGATCTTTATAATAGAATGTTAGAAGATGGTATTGCTAAGGAGTGTGCTAGATTTGTTCTTCCTCTCTCTACTCCTACTAGAATCTACATGACGGGGTCTGTAAGGTCTTGGATACATTATATTAATCTAAGGTCTGCTCATGGGACACAGAAGGAGCACATGGATGTTGCAGAGGGAGTTAGGTGTATCTTTACTTGTCAATTTCCTATTGTGTCTGAAGCACTTGAGTGGAAGAGGCATGAGGACTGTCCGGAGTGTGAGGATGCCCCTTCCATTACCATAAACTAAATAAAACTACACATTGAGGATTGAAATGCCGACATATCCAGTAATACATAAAGAGACAGGCGAAAAGAAAGAGATGAGTATGACTATGAAAGAATACTCTGACTGGAAGGATGCAAATCCTGACTGGGATAAAGATTGGAGTGAAGGTTGTGCTGGGGTAGGAGAAGTTGGCCATTGGGCTGAGAAGATGAGCCGAACACATCCTGGATGGAATGACGTTTTACGTAAGGCATCCAAGGCTCCAGGTTCCCAAGTCAGACCTTTATAGGAAATTTAACTTTAAATATGGCAAGAAAAAAGTCAGCAGGTATCAGTACAAATCCCGTTCCTAGTGGGATGAGCAATAAGACCATGAAAAGAAAGAAACCAGTAAATCTGGATTATCTTAAGGACATAACACCTCTTACAGATAATCAACAAAGATATTTTGATAGTTATAAGGAAAATAAAAATGTTGTAGCCTATGGTGTGGCTGGAACAGGTAAAACATTCATCGCTCTCTACAACGCTCTTCAAGATGTCTTGGATCCGAAATCTTCATATGAAAAGATATATGTGGTTAGGTCTCTTGTTAGTACCAGGGAAATTGGCTTTCTTCCTGGTGATCATGAAGACAAGTCTTCACTTTATCAAATACCCTACAAGCATATGGTGAAGTATATGTTCTCCATGCCTGATGAAGCATCATTTAATATGCTTTATGCAAACCTAAAGGCACAGGGAACTATTGACTTCTGGAGTACTTCTTTTATTAGAGGTACAACCTTTGATAATACTGTTATTTTGGTGGATGAATTCCAAAACTTGAATTTTCATGAGCTTGATAGTATAATTACTAGGGTAGGAGAGAACTCTAAGATTATGTTCTGTGGTGACGCAACTCAAACTGATTTGGTTAAACAGAATGAAAAGAATGGCATCTTCGAATTCATGAGAGTTTTACAAAACATGCCATCCTTTGATATAATAGAGTTTAATGCAGATGATATCTGTAGAAGTGGTTTAGTTAAGGAGTATATTATTGCCAAACTTGAACTTGGAATGGAGATGTAATGTTTAATCATGTTGAGTTGAATCTTTGTCCTTTGGAGAGAGAAAATATAGGTGGTGCAAGATACTATAAAGTTCCTGATTTGGAGGAGTATATTAAGTTAGTATCCATCACTTCTATTATTAGTCACATTAACCGTGAGTTTTTTCTTGAGTGGAGAAAGAGAGTAGGTGTATCTGAGGCTGATAAGATCACCAAGGCAGCCACCAGTAGGGGAACTGATATGCATACCCTATGTGAATGTTACTTGATGAATAGAGAACTACCTCCAGTTCAACCTTTGTCGGAGTATCTTTTTAAACAAGCTAAACCAAACATAAACAAGATAGATAACATTCATGCTATTGAAGGTCCACTTTATAGTCATTACTTAGGAGTGGCAGGTACAGTTGATTGTATTGCTGAATATAATGGAGAGCTTTCTATTATAGATTTTAAGACATCCAAGAAACCTAAACCACGTGAATGGATTGATGGTTATTTTGTTCAGTGTGCAGCTTATGCTTGTATGTTACATGAAATGAGAGATATTCAAGTTAAAAAGTTTGTAATTATTATGTCTTGTGAAAACGGTGAAGTTGAGGTTTATGAAGAATATGACAAAAAAAAGTATATCAAACTACTCGATAAGTATATTAGAGAGTATACTCACGATAAACTCCAAGAACATGCAACAGCCTGAAGAACAAGATCTCAATAAGATGATTGAGAACAAGTTTTATTGTTCCAAGAAGTTCGCGGTTGAGATTGAGACTATTGTTAAAGATAATAGGATGAGCTACATTGATGCTATTGTTTTCTTTTGTGAGAAGAATAATCTAGATGTAGAAGTCGTACCTAAGTTGATGTCTAAACCTTTAAAGGAGAAGCTTAAAGCAGAGGCTATGGAATTAAACTTCCTTAAGAAGACTAGCTACGCTAAGCTTCCTGTATGAAAGTGACCCCATTCGACGCTTATAAATCTTATCTTGGTATTAAAAATCACTTCACTCAAAAGAAGTATGATTATATAAAGTATTGTGGAAAGAGTAGAGCATCTTTACAGAGTTTCTACAAACGTAAGGATCGTATGTGGTTTGAGAAGTTGAGTAGGCAGAAGAGTGATGAGGAAGTTATAGATTTCTTTGTGGCAAACTTTATTACTTCCACAGATCCATCTACAATGTGGATTGGTGAGATAATAAAGAGTGGCGACAGAAATTATACAGAGTGGCAGAAAAGAAATCAATCACTATCTTATATCTTTAAGGAAGAGATGTCTGTATTTGATGGTGAAGATTTTAATAGTATGATTAAGTGTAGTAAGGGTAAACATCCTCCTTTATTGAAACATTATTTGAATGGAAGTATATGTATTGAGAGTATGGTAATCCTTAATAAGATACTTAATTTTAGCTCAGAATATGATAGAATATTGGAAGATCCTGTATGGGAAACCCTCTCTTTGAAATTGAAAAAGTATGAATCCTTCATAAATATCAGTGTGAGTAAGTATAGGGAATTGTTGAAGAATGTCATTCTTTGAGAGTGAAATGGTTCGTAAAGAGCTTCAAGATATTGAAGATTTGCAAGATGAAGTTTTTGGTAATGTGTTTCAGTTTCAATCAGCTTCTAAAGCGGACCAGCTGGCACACATTGAGTTGCTAGAAGAGTTACTCAACAAGCAACAAGTTTTATATTTCCGTCTCCAACATTCAGACGATCCAGCTGCTAAAAGAATGCTTGCTAAAATCAAAGCAGGCGCTACTGAGTTTGGATTTAGTCAGGACACAGACATAGGTTATGTGTTTAGAAATATGATGAAGGTGGTGGCTCAGATGCGTGACCACTTGGCAACTTCCTAATCCCTTGTTATAATACTTATGAGGGCGAAAATCCCTCCAACAAGCCAAATACAACAAATACGGAGAATACGTATGTCGTTTAGCGATTTAAAAAAGAAGTCTTCTTTGGGCGACTTAACGAGTAAGTTAGTCAAGGAAGTAGAAAAAACCAATCCCCAATCTAATGCGGATGATCGATTTTGGAAACCAGAGGTAGACAAAGTTGGTAATGGTTATGCAGTCCTTCGTTTTCTACCTGCACCAGAAGGAGAAGACATTCCTTGGGCTAAAATGTTTAGTCATGCATTCCAAGGACCAGGAGGTTGGTATATTGAAAACTCTTTGACTACTGTTCAA
>VTLG01003582.1_pt1 | contig 24863 bp, 32 predicted proteins | sample 4694571 | NCBI WGS metagenome assembly VTLG01 (sample SAMN12604809, study PRJNA352737) | marine metagenome | biome: ENVO:00000447; feature: ENVO:00000209|ENVO:00000569|ENVO:01000036; material: ENVO:00002151; isolation source: viral sequences binned using virsorter ...
GCATTATAAAAAAGGAGTGCCTGATATACTTATTTTTGAGCCATCTAACAACGATAAATACAATGGCTTAATGGTAGAGCTTAAAGTAAAGGGAAACTATCCTACAAAAGAACAAAAAGAATGGATAGCTAAATTAAATGCTAGGAACTACAAAGCTGTAGTCTGTAGATCGTTAGAAGAATTTATAGAAATAGTTAACGCTTATAAAAATGAAGAAATATAAAAATATAGAAAGACCTAAGCACATGGTATATACACACTGTTTTTTGTTTTGTGTAGATGATGGAAAGTCAGGAGAAACATTTGTACATAGAGATTTAGAAACAGACTTTGAGGGTGTAGATTATGATAAGTACATAGACAGAAAAGTACAAGAGTTATATTCTAAATACGATACGAATGTAAAAATAGAGGGCAGTAGGTTAGGACTATGGGAATATGATGAACTAATTAAATTAGGTGTGCCTAAGTTGTGTTAAGTCTAAACATATATATAAACAAAAAATATACCAAACTAACTGAAGTTTGTAGAAAATTAACATCTGATAAATACCCTGACTATGAGGACTTGTTGCACGAGGTAATATTAGAACTGTATAGTAAAGATGAGGAGTTGATAAATGGGTTAATACATAGGGGGGAACTATTGTATTATATTGTCAGAATAATGATTAATCAGTATCATTCATCAACTTCTCCTTTTTACTGTAAATACAAAAGACACTACAAGTTAAGAAAACAGTATAAAGAAAATTATATATTTAATAAAGAGGGTGGTATTGCTATAGAAAACTGGGAAGAACTAAAAGAAATGGAAAGAAAGCTAAATTGGATAGATGATAAGTGTAAGAACTTAAATTGGTTTGATGTGCAGATATTTAAGATCTACTATCTAAATGGTTTTAGTTTGACTACTATGCAAATGGCTACAAAGATTAATAGAAATACTTTAGGAAAATCAGTAAGAATTGTAAAAAACTATTTAAAAGAAAAATTAAATGATTGAATTTATAGAACACTTATTTGGCTTATGTGGAGAAAGTCATATAAACATATTTATACTAATATTAATATTACCTGCAATTAGTTACATAACATTTAAATACTTAAAATATGGCAGATAAAAAAAATGAAATAATAGAAAACTGCATAGAAACTTATAATGCTATAGAATATTTTGAAAGTTTTAGAATGGAAGAACTATTAAAAGAAGATCAATTTTATATTAAACACCTTATTAAGCACATAAAATATTTAGAAGATGAAAGAAAAAAGTAAAGGTTTAGGAGATACTATAGCAAAGATTACAAAGGCTACAGGAATAGACAAAGTAGCTAAGGCAGTATTAGGAGATGACTGTGGTTGTGAAGAAAGAAGAAAGAAGCTGAATCAAATGTTCCCAAACTTTAAAAACATTAGACAGTTTACAGAAGATGAAATTAAGATATATGATGAGGTAATACCAACAGTAAATAAAAAAGGTATGCTTACACCTGCTGAAAGAGGAATAGTATCAGCTTTATATAAAGGAGTATTTGGCACAGACCCCCAATGGAAAAGCTGTAGTCCTTGTAATAAACAAATAATGAGTAATCTTAAAAAGGTATATGATAAAAGTTGTAAGGTATGAAGATATTAAATTTATATGCTTGTCTAGGTGGAAATAGATACAAATGGAATGATGTAAAAGATGATATAGAAGTTACGGCTGTAGAATTAGATGAAGAATTAGCTAGATTATATCAGGAGAGATTTCCTAATGATAAAGTAATAGTAGCAGATGCTCATCAATATTTATTAGACCACTACAAAGAATATGATTTTATTTGGTCTAGTCCACCATGTCCTACGCATAGTAGAGTAAGGGTTAGTCAAAAAAATAGAAAAACTTTTATTGTTAAATACCCTGATATGAAATTGTATCAAGAAGTATTATTATTGCAACATTTTTATAAAGGTAAATATTGCGTAGAAAATGTTATCCCTTATTATGACTGTTTAATACCTGGAAAACAAAGAGGTAGGCATATATATTGGACTAATTTTAATTTACCAAATATATTAACAAATAGAAAAATACAAATGTGTCATGGCAAAGATGAAATGAAAAGGCTAATTAAATTTCACGATTACGACTTTAATAAATATAAGGGTAGTCAAAGTAAAAGAAAAATCTCTAGAAACCTAGTAGATTATGAAGCAGGAAAAACAATATTTCAAACATTAATAGATTTAAAAGAAAATAAAACAGAACAAATAGGACTATTTAAATGAGAAACCATACTAAGGTATATATGACATTTTTTTACTTAGATGAAAGCGACTTTATAGGCTGTGAGATGTGTGGTACTGAAGCTGTAGATATACACCATATACAAGCAAGGGGAATAGGTGGTAGCAAGTGTAAAGACTATGTAGAGAACTTAGTAGCTCTTTGTAGAGATTGTCATAATATGGCAGAAACAGATAAAGAATTTAATACATACTGTAGAATACAACATTTAGAAAACATTAAAAAATACTTATATGAAAATTACATTAGTAAACATAAGCAGTCTTAACCCTGCTGAGTACAACCCAAGACAGATTAGCAATAAGCAATACGAGGATTTAAAAAACTCATTAGAAAAGTTTGGTTGTACTATTCCAATAGTAATAAACACAGACAATACTATAGTAGGTGGTCATCAAAGGGTTAGAATAATGAAAGAGTTAGGAGCGCAGAAAGTACCAGCAGTTAGGGTTAACCTATCAAAAGAAGATGAAAAAGAATTAAACATAAGGCTAAACAAGAATACTGCTCAATGGGATATGGATTTACTAAGCAACTTTGATATAGTAGATTTAAAGGAATGGGGATTTAAAGACATAGAGCTTGGATTTAATATAGACAAAATTGAAGAAGATAAGCCAATAACAATAACAATAAAAGAAGATGATGCAGTATTAGCTAATGAATTATATGAAGATTTAAAAGGCAAAGGGTATAAAGTAACTATAAAATAAATTTAATAAAATGAGCAAAAAAGAACACATAAAGAAAAAAATGTTAATAGAGAGTTTAGAGAACTCATTAGGAATAGTATCTACAGCTTGTAGTAAAGCAAATATAAGTAGATCTAGTTTTTATAAATGGTATAAAGAAGATGAGGACTTTAGAAAGAAAGTAGATGAGATAGACAATGTAAAATTAGACTTTGTAGAAAGCCAATTATTTAAGAACATACAAAAAGAAAAGGAAAGAAGTATTATATTTTACTTACAGCATAAAGGACACAAGAGAGGATATATACAACAGCAGAATATAAATCTAACTTCTAATGATGAAGAAATTAAAAAGATAGAAATTGAAATTGTTAAACCTAAAGGGAACAGTAGTACTTCAGAAGAATCTTAATGCTAATACTAGAATCGTTGTAAATCAAGGGGGTACTAGAAGCAGTAAGACTTATTCTTTAGCACAGTTAATTATCCTGAAAGCTCTACAGGAACAGGGTAAGGTATATACTATTTGTAGAAAAACTTTACCTGCTCTTAAAGGTACTGCATATAGAGATTTCTTTAATATCTTAGAAGAACACAATCTATACAATCCAAATAATCATAATAAATCAGAACTTACTTATAAACTAAATAAGAATGAAATAGAGTTTATTAGTGTTGATATGCCACAGAAAATTAGAGGGCGTAAGAGAAACATACTTTGGCTTAACGAAGCAAATGAGTTTAGTTTTGAAGATTGGGTACAGTTAAGCCTAAGAACAACTGAGAACATTTATTTAGACTTTAATCCCTCAGACCCTTATAGTTGGATATATGACAATGTAATGAATAGAGAAGATTGTACATTTATTAAGTCTACTTATTTAGACAATCCTTTTTTACCTGATGAAACTATAAAAGAAATAGAAAGGCTTAGAGATTTAGATAGTAACTATTGGAAGATATATGGATTAGGGGATATGGCACAACCTACAGAAACTATATTTAGACAGTTTGAGATAGCTAATAATGTACCTAATGAAGCTCAGCTTGTTGCATTAGGAATGGACTTTGGCTACAGTAATGATCCTACAGCAATAGCAGAAGTATATAAATTAAATGATGATTTGTATATTAATGAACTAATATATAGTAAAGGATTAACAAATCAAGATATAGCAGAAAAGTTAAGAGAACTAAATATTACAAGGCAAACAGAAATAATAGCAGATTCTGCTGAGCCTAAATCAATAGAGGAATTACATAGACAAAATTTTAATATTAAGGGAGCAAAAAAGGGAGCTGATAGTATTAATATGGGAATAGATGTTTTAAGGCGTTTTAAGCTACATATAACTAAGAATAGCACAAATACATTAAATGAGTTTAAATACTACAAATGGCTTACTGATAAGAATGGACACATAGTAAATAAACCTGCCACTAACCAACAAGATCACATTATAGATGCTGTTAGATATGTTGCCTTAAATAAGCTAATGACTAATTATAGTGGACAATATTACATATTATAAACGATTATTAACAAAATATATATACTATTAAAATGGAAAGACAAAAAAAAACAGTAGCTATTCCTAATAGTTGGAATGGAATTACAATACAGATGTTTCAAAAGTTTGAAGAATTAAAGAAGAAGAATTTAAAAGAAGATGAATTTAACAAACAAGTATTGTCTGTAATTTGTGATATAGATGGGGAAATGGTTGATAAAATGGAAGTTAAAAGTATTAAAAAAATATTTAAATCACTTTCATTTTTAGATAGAGAAATACCTAATACTGAAGAACTAATAAAAAAGGTAGAATGGAATGGAAAAAAGTATGGCTTTATTCCTAACCTTTCTGAAATAACTATGGGAGAGTATGTAGATATAGAAGATTATTGTAAAGATGGTCAAAAGAATTTACATAAGATTATGAGTGTGTTATATAGACCTATAGTGAAAGAAACTAAAACTAGGTATAGCATATCTCCATATAAACCAAGCGAAGAATTAGAAGAAGAATTTTTAGACTTCCCTGTACTTCCATCAATCTCAGCGTTGAGTTTTTTTTTTCATTTAGGCAAAACACTACCAAGCGTTTTGGTCAAATATTTGAGAAAGGAGAGGGAGAAGCTGAAGAAAAGAGCTTAGGAAGTAAATGGGGTTGGTATAATATACTTTTTAGCTTAGCTAATGATAATATACTAAACATAAAAAAAATAACAGAATTGGAGCTTTATTTAGTATTAACTTATTTATGCTACCAACAAGACAAAACAAATACACAAAAAAGCAATTATGGTAACATACAAAAACATAATAGATGACTTTAGTAATATAGCTACTAATCATTATTTAATTAATTCCTTTCATTCAGGATTCTTAGATGAGGTAGATATAAATAAACTTGACCAAGCAGACTTTCCAATACTATATTGTGAGCCAGGAACAGCTACTATTGATATGGGTGTTCTAACTTATACATTTACAATATATGTATTAGATATGCTTAAAGAAGATTTATCTAATAGAAATATAGTTTGGACTAACAATTTACAAATAACTCAAGATATAATAGCAGAATTTAGACAGAACTTAGCCTTACAAACATCAGGTGGAGATAGTGGCAAGAAGTTGAGCTATGTACCTGATGAAGCTGTTTTAGAATTACCTATAAATACTGAGCCATTTACTGCAAGATTTGCTAATATTCTTACAGGGTGGAGTGCTACTATGTCAATACAAGTAAATAATGCTAATAATCTATGTGATGCTCCTATAGATCCATCAGATAACAACCCTAATACATAATGGCAGTAGTTCTAAGATTAAGAGGAGCAGATGGAAAGTTTTTAAAAGGAGATACTGAAAACTTAGAGGGAGCTATGATTAAATTTGCCTCTAAAGTTATAGAAGAGGGTAGGGTTATATTAAATAATCCAGGCTCAGATGGTTTTAATAAAAGAACTTCTAGCGACACATTATATAATGATTATCACTATACTTTAAATCTATCTAATAGCACAATGACTTTAGGTTTTGAATTTGGTAGAGCTAATAGTTATTGGAGATTTATTGATGAGGGTGTTAAAGGTGTAGGTTATTCTCAAGCTAAAACTCAAGGTGGTATTCAAGGTAAAAGAGGAAGAACAGGAATAGCTAGAGGTCAAGGAAGTCCATTTGCTTTTAAGTATGAAAGACCTGGAAAGGTAATGAGAGAAGCTATAAAAAAGTGGATAAACAATAAGCCTATTAGTGTAGATGGTAATATAGAAAGTGCTGCATTTGCAATAGGATATGGTATTAAAAGGAGAGGGCTAGAGAGAACACAATTTTATACTCAACCTATTAGAAAAAATCTAATAACATTACCTGATGAAGTTAAGGAAGCATTTAAAATAGATGTTCAAAATTTAATAAATAAACTGCCAAATAAGATAACTATAGATTCAAAAAAAACATTAATACAAACAAAATAAAATGGGATATTCAATAGAACAACAACCTCATAAATTTACTGCATCTAATAGTCCTATGGTATATGTAGTAAAAGAAAGTGATGGAGCAATAACAGGAGCAGCAAAATTTAGATATATAGTACAGGTACAAGTAAGCGAAACAGATACAAGCTCATTTTCTACTGTAGCTAAAATAAAAATATTTAAAAATGCAGCAGGTGTAGGTATAGTAGATATTCATAAGATCATAAGAAATTATTTAGAAACACAAAGAGCTAATCAAAATTCTACAAGCAATAGTATACATAGTTTAGGAATATCAGATGCTGCAAAACCATTTTCTCAAACTGAAAGCCAAGCAGTATTAGTAAGAATTAAAGGTGGTTATGAAAAGGCTACAAGCCAAACACTATCTCCTGTTGAAGAACTAACACCATCAGGTACATATATTTCTAATATATCAGTATCAATACCTGCAACAACTCCTTACACAAAAACAGCTTCAGGAGTAGGTGGATTAGATGATGATGATGCAGGTAATAATATGCCTTTATTATATTATATAAATGATACTACAGCAGAAGATTCTTATAGCCTTTTAACTAATGCTCCTACAGTTCAATTTGTAAGAGGAAGTAGTACAAGTGGAGATAATGTAGATGAGCTTACAGTGTGCTTTAAACAAGGTAATAATGCTTCAAGTAGTATAATACCTTTAGGGGAGAAATTAGAACATATAGCTATACAGTACTTCAATAGTGCAGGTACTTTAATAGCAGGTACTTCAGGTGGGTCTACAGCTCATTTTTTTGCTAACTCTAATGCAAATGGTGGAGCTACAGCATCAGAATCTAATACTGCTCAAGAGGCAATACTTTATTTTGGTTGTGGAACTTCTAACCTACAAACACAATCATTAGTTACTAATGCAAGACCATCTAACTTTTCTAATTGGGCGTATTATAGAATATTTGGTTGTACTTCTGCTGATAAAGATGAAAGGTGTACTAAGTATTATTATTTCTATAGATATGGTAGTGGAGCTACTGTAGATGATAGACACCAAAGCTGTACAAGATATGACAATGTTAGACTTGCTTGGCGTAATAGATTAGGAGCTTGGGATTATATGAACTTTAGAGGTAAATCAACAGAAAGCGTAGATATAAAAAGAAACGAAATAGAAAGAGTACCAGGAACTTGGGGTAGTGCAACATTTAATTACAATAATTGGGATAGTGGTAGAGAATCATTATATACTGAAGCTAATAGAAAATTAACTATAAATAGTGATTGGTTAAATGAAGATGAGGCAGCTTGGTTAGAAGAATTATTTACAAGTATTAATGTGCAAATATTAGCAGATAATAATATAGTATATCCTGTAATATTAACAGATAAAAGCTATATTAAAAAAACAAGTGTAAATGACAAGATTAAAATTCAATATACAATTAATTTAGAGTACGCTAACAAAATAAGAACTAATAGCTAATGGATGTAAGATTAGTAGCATATCGTAGAGAAAACACAGGTATAACAGATCCTAACAATTTAACAGAATATGAGTTAGATTTAAAAGAATCTCCTGATGTTATTTTAAAGTTTAATTGGTTAGATATAAAAGAGCCTGATAAAAGAAAAGGTAGTTTTTCTCAAACTGTTAAGCTACCATTTACAAATAGAAATAATACTTTTTTTGAAAACTATTTTGATGTTAATTTAGATACACTTGTATTTAATTCTAAGTTTAAATTTAATATAGTAGTATATGTAGATAGTGTACCACAATTAAAAGGTTATATGCAATTAAAAAAATTGTATTTAAATGCTAGATTTTATGAAGTAGTATTATTTGGAAATACAGGAAACTTCTTTGCTGATATTAAAGGCAAGAAATTAAGGAGAGCATTTGAAACAGAATTAAGCGTAGGAGATGGAGCTGAGCCTACTTATATTATAGATGATCAATTAGACCACTATTTAAGCTGCAAAAATATTGTTGATAGTTGGACTAATGGACTAACTACAGTAAATAGCGTTACAGACAATGATGTAATGTACCCTATCATAGATTATGGGCATACTGCAAATCCATATACTACTGCTATGTTTACTAATCCATCAGAATTAGATAATTTAGTAGGAGATAGTACTTGGACAGATTTAATTAATCAGTATGGTATGCTAACTCCAGGTAATATGAAGCCTGCTATAAGATTACAAAGGTTATTATATATAATAGCACAGAAAGCAGGATATACTATCACAAGCACATTTTTAGGAATAGCACAAGATGGAACATTAGACAATACTACTTACTTTGGTAGGTTGTTTATGACTTTAGCAGATAATCATAAAAAAACATATACAGAATATACAGGCAACGCTTTTCATCTTATAAACACAGGTCAAGTAGATAAAGATATTTTTTGGTATTATCCAGGAGTAGGTCAATATTGGTATTATAATACTATTCAATTTATACTAGAAACACCACCATCAGACCCTTACTTTGATGCTAATGGTTTATATTCTGTTAATGAATATCAAGAAACAATACCTCAAAATGGTTTAGAAATTACTTCTATATGGAATCAAATAGAATTTCCATCAATTACAGATAATGCTTTAGTAGGTATAATAAATGGTAATAATTTAGAAATACAATTAAAATTTGATTTTAGGTTTGATATGCCTACAAGTGGAACAGCTACTAATACTTATAATGAAGTAAATTTAACTATTAATTGGCAATTTCAGTTTTCAGGATATAACACTTGGACAACAATCCCTGTAACAGTATTAGTATCAGGAGCTAATGAGTGGCACACAGTAATATTTAATTGTCCTTTTAATGAAGCAGGAGCAGGTGGCACAATGAGATTTAGAGGAGCAAGAGTAGATTTAGTAGAATTTACACCACCAACTACTGAAGGTATGTATTATAATGCAAGTATAAAAAATGCTGAGCTATATACTATTAATCAAGGAGAAGTAGCTTATGGAAATGGTGTAGAAAATGGAACTGTTGTAATGGCTCAAAATATGCCTGATATATTACAATCAGATTTTGTAAAAGATTTAATAAATAGATTTAATTTAGTTATAGTAAATGATAACGATAATGAAAATAACTTAATTATAGAGCCTTATCAGGACTATATAGCTAGTGGTACTACTAAATACTATACAGATAAATTAGATGTTTCTAAAGAGCAAATTTTAAAGCCTACTAATGAGCTACAAAATAAGATATTAGTATATGAAGATAAAAAGAATGATGATTATTTAAATAAAGGTTACTTTGAAAAGTATGAAAGAGTTTATGGCTCAAACACTAGAGAGAATTTTAATGATTTTGTAAATGGAGAATTTAAAAACTTTAGCATATTTACTCCTTTTATAGCTCAAATGTTACCTACTATAAATTATGGTATTATATCTACAGAATTTTATAAACCTTATGCCTTAGCAAGTAGATATGGAATTAATGATGATGGAGAAAGATATTCTTTAGATAAACAAAAACCTAGTATATTCTATTATGGTGGAACACCTAAAACTGTTACAGGTAATAGTCCTGTAGATATAACTCCTACAGCAACTGCAAACTCTTTTCATATTATATCAGCATCTTTTGGAGTTAATAATGTATGGACTTCTTATGCTACAGACCAAACAGGAGCAACAGCAGGAAAGTTCCCTATATGTACACAATTTGATTTAGATGATGTTACTGAATCAGCAGGTATAACTTCATCTACTAAGCAATTATTATGGGGTTGGGTTAGTCCAAGATTTAATGCTCCTTATTGGAGTGCTAATCCATTTGGAGATACAGTAACTCAAAAAGGATATTTTCAGGAATATTGGGCAAGTTTCATAAATGAAGTTTATAGTGATGAAGCTAGAATAATGGAATGTCATTTGTATTTAACTGCTGATGATATAAGAGATTTTGAGGCTAATGCTTTTAAAAACACTTACTACATTAAAAATACATTATGGAGAATACTAAGTATAGATGGGTATTTAACAGGTGGAAATAAAAGCACAAAAGTAAAATTATTAAAAGTAGTAGAGAAATTGTCTTATGATTGTGGAGCTACACCAAGTACATTTAATTTAAATGGAAGTATAACCTATACTAATCCTAGTGGAACTGCTGAAGTACAAATAACTAATTCCTGTTGTGAAGAACTTAATCCTGATTGGACTTTTGTTCAAACTAATGAATCTACAGGAGCAGGTACTTGTTATTGGAACTTAACTGTACCTGTAACAGATCCAAGTCCAGGAGATGGACAAGAAGAAGATGAAACAGTGCCTTTTGCTTCTATGTTACCTATGCCAAATAATGCTATAGCTAATCAAATTATGTTACCAGGAGAGCAACCTGCTACTTATGCTACAGGCTTTCTTTCTACTACTACTTATGGTACAACGCTATCTAAATTAAAAGGTATTTCTAATGGCTCTCAAATGTTCCCACCTATTGATAGTATGACTTATATTAAAATGGATTTAGTCGGAACGATAGCAGGAGCAGACAATAACACAAATGTAGGAGATGTAGGACACTTTCAGTATGATACTATAGTTAAAAGAATAGGTAATGAATTTTCATTTACAGGTACAAGTGGTGGTGTACCTTTGAAAGTAAATAAAGATACTAACTTCCCATCTCCAACAATTAGTATGACTACTACAGATGATGATACAGGAGAATTAGTATTATCTATAACTTCTGCATCAGCAGATTATATAATTAAATGGGTAGCTAAATTAGAGTTAATAATGCAATTTGCTTCAGGAGATACTTATGTAAATAGATTTGCATTATTCCAAAATGGAGATAATATATTATTACAAGATGCAAACTTTTTAGAATGGAATTAGAAAAAATAAACATATCAGCAAAAATGATACCTCAAATTATTCAGCTTGTAAATAAAGTAGAATTTGATGTAGAGGAATTATATTTTATTTATGGTCAGGAAGAATACACAAAAGATTATAAAAAGGTAAAAAAACAATTTAAAAGACAATTAAAAAAAACATTTAGAAAATGATAGGTAAACAATTTATAGATTTATTTTTTAGGGTAGAAACTAAAGAAGCTCAAAAGGATATAGATAATGTAGGAGATGGTTTAGATAATATAGGAAAAAAAGGTAGGATAGCTTCAGGTGGTTTAAAGTTAATAGGTAATGGCTTTAAGTTTATAGGTGGAGCAATAAAGGCAGCAGGTATAGGTTTACTTGTAGGATTATTAGCACAGCTTACAGGTGTTTTTCAATCTAATCAAAAAGTGGCTGATACTTTTGGTAGAATAATGCTAAAACTAAAACCTATTTTTGATGTTATAGGAGATGTATTAGCTTTTGTAGTAGGATTATTAGAAACTTTAATAGATTTATTTTCAGGAGCTATAAATTTTATAGGAAATTTAATAGGTGTAACAGATGGGTATGCTTCTTCTACAGCAGATTTAGCAGATGAGATTGTTAGGCTTAGGAATGAGCAAAAGCTAATGAATGCAGAATTAGAATTAACTAAATTACAATATCAAAGAGAAGCTGAATTACAAAGACAAATAAGAGATGATACTTCCAAAACAATGGAAGAAAGAATAGAGGCTAATGAGCAGTTAGGTAAAATATTACAGGAACAGTTTGAAGAAGAAAGAGAAATGGCTTTAGTCGGTTTAGATTTAGCTCAAAAAGAATTAGAATTAGAACAAGATAATATAGATTTACAAGTAGCAGTAATAGAAGCTAAGACAAGATTAGCAGAAATAGATGAAAGGATTACAGGTCAAAGGTCAGAACAGTTAGTAAATTTAACTTCTTTAGAACAAGAGAGAGCTGATAAACAAAAAGAACATTCTGAAAGAATACAAAAAGAATTAGAAGAAGAAGAAAAAGCATTTGATGATTTAATAAAAAAAATAAAACAGCATGTTGAAATAGTTGAGGAAGAATTATCTCTTACAGAAAAACTAAAAGAAGCTGAAGAAAATTTTATTGCAGCTAAAGAAGAATTAACAAAACTTAGAGATAATGAGGCAGCTATAATAAAAAAGCAATTAGAAAATAACAACAAATTCACTAAAGAGGGTTTAGAAGAAGCAAAAAAATTACACGAAAAACATAAACAAGATTTAGAAAATGCAGCTATAGAATTAGCAGAAATGTTTGATGAAACAAATGAAAGTGTAAGTTATATAGATGCAATGAATTTATCTCAAGATTATGATTATTTTCTTGAACTTACTGAAGAATCTTTTGAAGCATATCAAGATTATGAGAAAAATTTAACAAGAGAAACTGAAGAAAATGCTGCTTTAAGAAAAAAACTTAGACAAGAAGAAGAAAAAACAAAACTTAAAATAGCAGAAGCTGAAATAGCATTTACTGAAGCTAGAGATAATTTGTTAAAAACAAATTTAGAAGCAGTAACAGAATTTATGAAAACAGAACAACAAAAAGAAGTAGATGCTGTTACTAAAAAATATGATGATATAATAGCAAGGACTATAGAGGGGTCAGACAATGAGATAAAATTAACCGAAGAAAAAAGAATAGCTATACAAGAAATTAACGATAGATATGATGAAGAAGCAAGACAAAAAACAAGGAATTTCTTACAGATGCAGTTTGATTTAGTTAAAACTATAAATCAAAAAGAAATTGATTTAGAAGAAAAAAAAGAACAAGTTAAACAACAGATTTTACAAAAAGCTATTGGTATATCTACAAAAGGATCAGTTCTATATAAGGCTCTTGCTATTGCTAATACAATAATAGCTACTAAACAAGGTGTTATGCAGGCTTTAGGAGATAAAGATTTGCCTATGTCTTTAAAGGTTGCTTCAGCTATTGCAATTGGACTTGAGGGGGTAAAAAGTTTAAATGAAATAAGAAAAACTAAAATACCAGGACAAGGTGGTGATAATGGTGGTGGGAATTTATCTGATTTAGTTTCTATAGGGGAAGATGTTTCAGGAGATGTACCTACTTTACCAGGTGGAGCATTAGGAGATAGTGATAGTCCACCTTTACAAGCGTATGTAGTAGAATCAGATATTAGTGATGCTCAGGCTTTACAAAATGATATAGATATACAAGCTACCCTATAAACAAAATATTAACTTTTAATATATACTATTACAATGGCAGAAAAAAAATTAAAAAGAAGATTAGTAGAGCTAATCATAGATGAAGAATCTGAAAGATTTGGAGTAGAGGCTATTAGCCTTGTTGAATTTCCTGCAATAGAGGAAAATTGGGTGTTCTTCAATAAAGACAATTTCTTATCCTTAGCAAAATTAGATGAAGAAAAAAAGACTTTAGTAGGGGCAGTTCTTATTCCTGATAAAGAAATACCAAGATACGATCAAGAGCTAGATGAGGAGTATGTAGTTTACTTTAGTAAAGATACTATTAAACAAGCTCAGGAGCTATTTATGAGCAGTTTAAGGAACAATAACGCTACTTATGAACACAAAGTACCAATTGATGGTTTAAGCGTTGTAGAGAGTTGGATTAAGGAAGATGATAAATTTGATAAATCATCACAATATGGTTTTAATAAAATGCCAATTGGAACTTGGTTTGTAAAAATGAAAATTGACAATGAGGAAGTTTGGGAAAAAGTAAAGAATAAAGAAGTAAGAGGATTTAGCATAGAGGGGTACTTTACAGATAAACTAATAGAAGCTACAATGCACGATTTTAAAAAGAAAAAGTACGAAGATATAGAAAGCAAAATAGCTGTTGTAGGAGCTTTAGATGGAGAGCCTTTATTTGCTACTAAAGAAGAAGCTGAAATGTATGCTAAGTTATTTAAGAACTGCGAGGGTTATCACGAACACGAAGAAAATGGTGTAATTAGATATATGGCTTGTACAGATCATTCACAAGCTACTGAAATGGGTAAGAAAAAGAAAAAGAAAAAAAGATATACAAAAGAAGATAGATTAAGTGATGAAGATTTGTTAGATAGAATTAGAATGATTATAGCTCAAGATGAAAAAGACCAATTTGAGCTAATGAAAGAATACATTACGAAAAGGGCGTTAGCTAAATATCCCTGGAAACAATGTATCGCTGATATGAAAAAAAAGTATGGAGAAAAATCTGCTGCTAAAATATGTTCAGCTATAAAAAGGGGTACTGTAAAAAGGTAGTCCTGTAAACAATATTAAATTAATTATATATACTTATAAAAATCTATTACAATGAAAGACACATTAGAAAAAATCAAAACTTTATTGTCTATTGATAATAAAGAATCTAAGGAAGTTAAAATGTATGCTGAGATGATATTAGAAGATGGCAGGGTTGTAGCTACCGAAGATGAGCAATTTATGATTGGCTCTGAAGTTTTTGTAGTAAATGATGATGGCGAGGCAAGTCCTTTATCAGCAGGTACTTATAAAATGGAAGATGGAGCTGAACTTACTATTGATGACAATGGTAAAATTTTAGATATGGGCGAAGAAAAAGAAGCTGAAGAAGTAGAAGCTGAAGATGAGGATAAAGAAGAAATGGCAGAATCTGAAGAAGTAGATCTAAAAAAATCTTATGCTGAATTATTAAAAAGAGTAGAAGATTTAGAAAAAGCTATTTCAGGCAAAGAGGAAATGTCAGAAGAAACTGAAGAAACAGTTGAAGAAGAAGTTTCTGAAGAAGAAAAAGTAGAAATGTCTAAAGATATGGTTAGTAGCTTAGTAGAAGAAATAGAACACTTAAAAACTAAGTTATCAGAAATTGAAGAAACACCAGGAGCTGAGGGTTTTACTCACAATCCTGAACAAACTAAGTCAGAAAAAGTTGATTTAGCAAAGATGTCAGTTAAAGAAAGAACTGCATATTACATTAATAATAAATAATTTTAAAAATAAAAAAATGGCGAATAAATATAATTTAAGCAAAGAATATCAGTTTGATATTGATGTTTCAGCGTACACTTCGTATGCTGGTAAATTAGCATTACCTTATGTAACTGCAGCAGTTAAGAGTCCTGACACTATTGCAAAGGGTTATGTTAGAATAATAGATGGACTAAATAAATCAGCAAGAATCACTAATCTAGGTATTAATGATCCTGTAGTTGCTGCAGGTTGTACTTTCTTAAGTGGTAATGACACTTCTCTTACGGAGCAAGTTCTTACTCTTACTGATTTAAAAGTAAATGAGGAAGTTTGTAGAGGAACAGTTTTCCCTACTTGGATTGGTGAAAATATGGATAGAAATGGAAATTTACCAGGAACATTCTCAGATTTCTTATTAGCTTCTATTGCAGCTAAAGTTGGAGAATCTTTAGAGAACTCAATGTGGAAAGGCTCGGCTATATTTGGAACAGGTTTCCAATCAAATGATGGTACTTTAGATGAAACAGGAGCAGATTTATCAGCTTGTAAAGACTTCTTTGAAGTTGATTTAGATGGAGCTATTTCTACTACTGATATATTAACTGACTTAGGAGCAGTTTATAATTCTGTTGTAGCTAACGCTTCAGGTATGTTAAGTAAACCAGGTTTTGGATTTTATATGAATCAAAAAACTTACGCTATATATGCTCAAAAATTAGCTGCTGAAACTACTTACCAACAAGTCGGAGCTGCAGGTACATTTACAGGATTGACTTATATGGGATTCCCTATCTATGTTTGTCCAGGTATGTTTAATGACACTATTATAGCTACTTATCCTGAGAACTTAGTAGTAGGTACTAACTTAGCTACAGACTACACAGAAGTATCTTTGATTCCTACATATCAGTATGATGGCTCAGATAATGTAAGAGTTGTTATGAACTTTGCTATGGGTGTACAAACTGCAGTACCAACAGATGGAGTATTTGCAACTTCAGTTTGGACTTAGTAGTTAATTAATTAATGGGGGTTGAAATATACCCCCTTTTATAAACAATATAAAACTTATATAAAATGGCTTGTAATTTAACACGAGGTTTATTAGTTGACTGTAAAGATCAGATAGGTGGGTTAAAGAAAATATTTTTTACTCAATCTTACTGTTCTGATATTAGAGCAAGTGCTACATTTAATGGTACTAATGTTTTACAAATGGACACAGCAGGTTTTGCTAATTGGGATATATATGGTGGTAGTACAGTAAATGTATTTCAGTATGACTTACGCCCAAATCTATCTTCAGTAACTGTAAATATCAATAGCGACCCTGCAACAGGAACTACTTTCTTTGAACAAACTTTATCTCTTACGCTACAGAAATTAACAGTAGCACAAACAAACGAGTTAAAGTTAATCTCTTACAATCGTTCTCAAGTATTTGTACTAGATAATAATGATAATGTATTCTTATTAGGTATGGATAATGGCTGTGATATTTCAGGTGGTACTGCTGTAACAGGAGCTGCTAAAGGCGATATGACAGGATTTACTTTAGAACTAAGAGCAGAAGAAAAAGACCCATTAATTTGGCTACCTGCAACAGCAGGTGGTGGTACCGCTAAGTACCCATTTGATGGATTGTCTGATGAGGCTTCACTTAATATAGCAGTAGGAACTTAATTAATAAATCGTTACTCAAAAAGAAAGGGAGCTTATTTGCTCCCTTTTTTTATAACCTTTTTTTTAGGTTTTTTTGTTTCAGTTATTTCTAACTTTGGTTTATTAATGTCTGTTAAGTTTAAAAATATTTTCATTTCTCTTTTAGTATTAGTTAATAATAATTAAATATATAAAAAATATTTTATATTCTACTATATTTTATAAAGTTTTTTTTATAAAACTTACATTTGAAAACGAATTACAACTATTTATATATACTTATAAAAGACAAATATTATGGCTTGGAAAGTTAAAGATCAATATAAAGACTATAAACCAATAAATATGAATTTGGCTTATGGTCAATTAAGACCTCATCAAATAGATAATTTAAGTGATGAAGTAAAAGAGAAGTATTTTGAACAAGATGCTCCTAAACCAAAAAAGAAAAAAAAAGAAGTTAAAGTAGAATCTAATCCCTATAACGAATATACTGACTAATGGCAACTAAAACAGAAAATGTGGAAGTAAATAATGATTTGTATAAAGAATTTATAGAAAAAATATCTACTGTAGATGATTCAGAAAAACAAGAAGAATTAGTAAAAGAATATTATAACAAAATATACACAATTAGAGATTAATGGCTACTTATAATTTAAAATATTCAGGAGCTATGGCACAGTTGCAAAATGTATATTTTTATGAAAATATTACATCAGCTATAGGTGGAGATAGTACTCTTATAGATAGTGGAACTCCAGGTAGTAGTAGTAATAAAACTATAATTTTTTATATAAGAGGTAGAAAGACAAATTGGACTAGAGCTATTGCTGCTTATGCAACAGTTTCAGAAGGGTTTTATAGACCTACATATTTTCATAATGATAGATATTGGCTACTAAGATTACAGTTTTTATATCCAACAACAAGTAATATAACTACTTATGATACAGGAACAAATAGAGCTTTAGGTGGCTTTGTTGCTCCTGTAAATGAAACTTATGATATAAGTTTATATTATGGAGCTTGGAGTGTGAAAACTTTTGCAAATAATTTAACTAAAATTGATAATATTAATATCGTTTTAAATGTAACAGTAGATGAAACTTTTTCCTATATAGAAACTGATAATCCTATTGCTTATTATAATGAATATAGTTCTAATGATGCAATAGAAAGACCTACAATGTTTGGATCAAATTTAAATAAAGGTTTACCGACACTTTCTCAAGCTGATGGTGGTGATGGTAATACTCCTCTTATAGTTACAGATGCTCAATATGGTGTGCAAACTTGGACACCATCAACAGATTAAATATGAAAAAGAAAAATACAGAAATATCAGTAATACATTTAGCAGAATTTAACTTACCTGAAGTTACTGAAACAGCTAACAAAGATTATATACAATTTGGTACAGATAATATGTACCCTCAATATCTACTTGAACTATACAATGGTAGTAGTATAAATAATGCTATTATAAAAGGTGTTTCAGCTATGATCTATGGAGAGGGATTAGATGCTACTGATAAACAAGATAGTGAAGAACATAAGGAACAATGGCTAAGGCTTACATCATTACTAGGTCACTCACAAAAAGACCTTTTAAAGTGCCTAGCTTTTGATCTAAAATTGTTCGGAATGTGTTATGTAAATACAATATGGAACAAGCCTAGAACTAAGATAGTTGAAATGTATCATATACCTGCACAATATATAAGGAGTGGAAAAGCTGATGGTTATGGTAGAGTAAATGAGTATTATTATTCAGCAGATTGGAATAATACTAGAAAGCACAAACCAAGAACATATAAAGCGTTTGATGAAAAGGACAGAACAAGTGCAAGTCAAGTATTATGTATCAAAGATTACTCTCCAGGTAGTCATTATTATTCACTACCTGACTATCAAGGATCTACTTCTTACATACAATTAGATATGGAAATAGCACAGTTTCACTTATCTAATATAAAATCAGGTATGTTTCCTAGTATGGCAGTAAACTTCGCTAATGGCGTACCTACAAGAGAAGAAAGGAGAACTATAGAAAGACAAATAAACGCTAAATTTGGTGGTAGTGGTAATGCAGGAAAGATTCTTATAACTTTCAATGATGGAAAAGATACTGCTCCTGAGATAGTACCTATAAATGCTAATGATAATTCTGATAGCTACCAATTCTTATCTACTGAAACTACTAGAAAAGTGCTTACAGGACACAGGGTTACAAGTCCTTTGCTATTTGGAGTAAAAGGAGATGGTAGTGGCTTTGGTAATAATGCTGATGAGTTAAGAGATTCTTACAGTTTATTTAACAACACAGTCATTAAACCTTTCCAAAACACACTTTTAGGGGGATTACAGCCTATTTTTAATATTTGTGATATAAACCTTGATTTGTACTTTAAATCTCTTAAACCTGCTGATTTCATAGATATTGAAACAGTAGCTAAAGTTAGCGAAGATGACCAAGAGAAAGAGGGAATAGACACAGGAGAGCCTGTAAAGAAAGAATTTAAGGCTTTAGATGATATAGACACTATGCCAACTAAAGGAATGATAGCAGAAGCTAAAAAAGGCTTAGAATGGCGTAAAGAGTATGGTAGAGGTGGTACTGAAGTAGGTGTAGCAAGAGCTAGAAATATATCAAATGGAGATAATCTTAGCTTAGATACTATAAAAAGAATGAATAGTTTTTTTGCAAGACACGAAAAAAGCAGTAAAGGGGGAGAGGGTTTTGAGCCTGGAGAAGATGGCTTTCCAAGTGCAGGTAGAATAGCTTGGGCGTTATGGGGTGGAGATGCAGGACAAACTTGGGCAGCAAAGAAAGTAAAGGAAATAGAAAATGTAGAGAAGAATTTAAGTGATGATGATGCTAAAGTAATCCTATCTAATTTAAAAAGTACAGAAATAGATGATAAAGAGTGGTTTGAATTAGGAGAAATAGATGCAGAAGATAGTAACACAGAAACTGAGGAGAAGTTTCAAGCCTTTACAAATCAACATTTAAGCAAACATTATGAGTTTGCAAGTGCAGGAAGAATACCATCAAATCCTGATAGTCCAACAAGTGATAGTAATGCAGGTTTAATAAGGGTTTTATATAGATATTCTAGAAATTTAAAAGCTAATAGTAGAGATTTTTGTAAACAAATGGTAAGACTAAGTAAAGCAGGGACTTTATATACAATTAACAATTTAAAACAAGCAAAAAATCTAACAGTAAATAAAGGTTTTGGTATAAATGGAGCTTCAACATACGATATTTTCCAATGGAAAGGTGGAGCATATTGTCATCACTATTTTGTTAGAAAGTTTTATATAAGAAAAAGAGTACCTAAAGGAACACAAGTTACAATAGATGGAAAGACTTATAAAGGTGGTACATATCTTCCTAATGGTACTTTAGATATGTTTAGAAATAGTTTTTTGTCAGAGGTTAATAGTGGTAGATTCGCTTCAAGTTGGAGAAAGATTAAAGATCAAGAGCCAAGAACTCCTGCTCCAACTATAGCTCCTATTAATACTCCAACAAGAGGTAAATACAATTAAAAATTATGGCAATACAACACACATTATTCATAAGCACAGATAGACTAAAAAAAGATTCAGCATTAGGTGGTAGCGTTGATGATAATTTACTACTTCCATATATACTAATGGCACAAGATAGGTATATATTACCTGTGCTTGGAACTGATTTAAATGACAAATTAATATCTGATATACAAGGTAGTAGTTTATCAGGAGTATATTTAACGCTTTTACAAACATATATACAACCTGCTTTAGTTCAGTTTGCCTTTGCTACTGTATTACCATTTCTTAGACTAAGAATGGTTAATAATTCTATAGTAACTATGTCAAGTGAGCAAGGCTCTAGTGTTTCTCACGAAGAATTAAAACCTTTAATTAATGCAAGTATGGATCAAGCAGAGTTCTACAGAGAAAGGTTAATAGACTATATAAGAAACAATACAAGTAGTTTTCCTGAGTATAGTACAAATACAGGAGCTGATTTAACTCCTACTTCAGAAAATTACTATGCAGGTTTAAATTTAGATGTTGCTCCACTAAGTAACAAAACAAAGTCCTTTTTACAAGGAGCAGATATAACGATATGTTGCTAAATTATGCAGACAAAACAAAAGGAAAAACAAAGGAAAAATAACGAACAAAAACTAAAAAAATATTTAGATAGTTATGGCAAATCAAAAACTGACAGACAAAACAGAATTAGCCGAACAAGCAGGTAGTGGCGATTTATTAATGGTGGTAGATGTTTCTGATACTACAGGTAGTACAGCAGGAACAAGTAAAAAGCAAGATTTTAAATATGTTATACAAACAGATAAAATTTCTGTTAGTAATGCTGAGGCTCAGGCTTTAAATAGTTCTCCTAAAACATTAGTAGGAGCTTTAAGTGGTTATATGATTACAGTATTTAATGTAACTGTAATCACTACTTATGCTTCATCTACAGAAACTTCAAATAGTAATTTATATTTAGGATATGACACTTCACAGACTACAAGATACTTTGGTGTATCAAGTAGATTTATGGGTAGTCAAACTACTTCTAATACTTATATGTATGGTGGCGAACAATCTACTCATGGAGTAAAAAGTTCAAGTATAATTAATTCGCCCTTTTCTATGTGGAGTAGTGGAGCTTTTAATGGTGGTTGGAGTGCTGAGGTTTATGTAACTTATGCTTATACAAAAGTTTTATAATATGAAAATAAATCATATACATATATATATTTTTTTAATAGTCTTTGTATTAGGACTTGGAACTTGCAAGGCACAAGACTTTTTTAAGTATGCTACTATATATTCTTCAGGTAGTATAAATACAAGTATGATTGAGGAACAAGACTATATAGCAATAAATAAAGGTTATGAAGAAACAACTCAAATAAATCCTTATGACTACAACTTTACAATTGGCATTAGAAAAATTGCAAGATTTAATTATGAGCAGAAACTTACAACATGGTATTATGGGAATGAAAAAAGCGTTGGAGATAATACTACCATTGGTAATAATAATGGTTGGGAGTATTTGTTTAATTATTCTTTTATTCGTAATCGTTCTGAAACATACACTAATAGAGATTTTTGGCTTAGATACTTAGGTAGTAGTTTTGTTACTAAAATACAAATAAAAAATGATGAGAGTAGAGATTTAGAATATGCCTCTTTAGATGCAAGATTTAGAGTTAATAAAGGAGCATTTGATTTTACTATTGGTGGTGTAGTTAGAAACCACCCTGTCTATGGCATAATTCCTATTGAGGATTTTTGGGTAAGTGGAGAAAGTGCTTTCCAAGAATTAGCAGAAGATTTTGGCTATTCAACTCAATTTGTATTTGGTAGTCATCATTGGTTTAATGATGGAGAGCTAATAGCAACTTCAAATGATGAGTTTTTTAAGCATTATTTTGGCTCAGCTATAGCTCAGTATAACCAAGACCAATTAAATGCATTAGGTAGCGTTTCTGAGCTTTCTGTGGTTATTGGAACAGCTTACTATTACTATAGTGATAAGTATTGGATTCATTCCTGGCTAAATGTGATGCCTTTTCACTATGGCTTAGATGATTATTCTTATGATTATGAGGGTGTTTCTACTGATGTTGATTTTGGTTTAGTAGCAGGTTGGAGAATTACAAACAATTTAGGTGTATTTGTAGAGGGTACTTATTTAGAGTTTTGGGATAAGCCTATACAAGAGTTTAAATTTGGGTTTAATTATTTAATATTTTAGTATGAAAAAATTTTTAGTATTGTTTTTAATTGTATGTTATGGATTTAGTCAGACAAATTGTGAATTATGTGTGGAGCAAAATGGATTCTATTGTGGAAATGATGAAGCTAATTGGACTCAGTATTCTCCTAATGGTTGTGTACCTAATGGTCTTAATAACTTGTATTACCTTAATGATGGTTGGTTAGATTGTGTAGATGGATCAGATGAAGAAGATGCAGTGCCTACTACTTTTATAGATTGCCTTGTGTTTGATTATGTGCCTGTAGATACTGTTTATGTAGAAGTTGTAGATACTTTATATGTTACAGAATATATTGACTGTATATCTGGACTACCTTGTGGAAATACTGCTATTTTAGAGCTACTGCAAAAAACGAAAAACAACAATAAAATATATAATTTAAATGGAAAAGAAATATATAGGAGAGAAAACCTGTATATAGAAGATGGGAAAATTAACTTTAAAATAAAATAAAAAAATGAAAGAATTAATTTTAAAATTTGTTAAAAGTAGAAAGTTTTGGTATGGTTTTGTAACGCTTATGCTAATACTTTTTTCTGATAGTTTTGGAATAAGTGAAACTAAGATGAATACTTTAGTAATTGTTACTGTTGCTTTAATTATAGGTCAAGGAATAGCTGACAGAAATTGTGTTAAATGTTAAACTATGGCAACAGAGGTATCTGAGAACAGTAAATTTGTACTTTCATTAAAATCTATAGCTACTATAGTAGCGTTAGTTGCGAGTTTTATTGGTATGTATTATTCATTAAGTATGGAAATAGAAGCTGCAAAGGAGTTACCTAAAGTAGTCATTCCTGATCCTGAAATAACAAGACAGGAATTAGATTTAAAATTAGAGCTTATCAGTACAACTGTTATGAGTAATGCAGAGAAATTAGGAAAAATAGAAACGCAGGTAGAGAAAATAGAGGAGAGAGTATATGAACTTAAATGAGATACCTTTTTTATATATTATTATGGGTAATACCTTATCAATGTCTTAGCCAATCGCTTATTGACAAATCTCAACTCAAGGAGGCTCAAATGTCCACAGAGCCTATAGTAGTAGAGTTTTGGGCAGATTGGAACGACAGTAACAAATGCCATTTCTTAGGCAGTCTTAAAGACTGTAGGAAGTACAGAATAAGTATAGAGGACAATCCTGACTTGGCAGAATCTTACAAGATAAAGGTGTTACCTACAATAATAGTTTTCAACAAAACAGAAGAAATAAAAAGATTTAAAGGTAATCTTATGTTTCAGTTAGATGTTGAAAAACAAGAAATTCAAGCTGTAATAGACAGCATTATAATCTCTAAATTTAGATAATGATTTTATCAAAGAATTTTACACTACAAGAATTTACTAAAAGTGTATCAGCAATTAGAAATGGTATAGATAATTCTCCAAACGCTGAACATATACGAAATATACAGCTATTAGTTAAATATGTATTACAGCCACTTAGAGAGGGTTTAAACAAGCCAATTAGAATCACTAGTGGTTATCGTTCAGAAGCTCTAAATAAAGCCATTAAAGGAAGTCATAAAATAATTAAAGGAAAGTATGTAGCTACAAGCCAACATTGTAAAGGACAGGCAGCAGACTTACAATTTAAAGTAGATGGCGTAATGGATAATAAAGCTATTTGGGATAAGGTTATAGAATTAGGTTTGCCTTTTGACCAAATGATAAATGAGTTTAATTATTCCTGGATTCATATAAGCTATAACCACGAATATAATAGAAAATCATTATTAGAAGCTTATAAAGAAAGTGGAAAGACTAAATATAAATATCATACAATAGAAAAAGGACTATGAAAATACTACAAACAATTTTTGGGGGTGGAGCAGATAAGCTAGTAGAATCTGTAGGGGGTGTATTAGATAATCTAAGCACATCTAAGGAAGAAAAATTAGAAGCTAAAAGAAAGATTAAAGAGCTTATGGTAAACCACCAGGTAGAAGTAGAGAAGAATGTAAGCGAAAGATGGAAAGCAGATATGAATAGTGATAGTTGGTTATCTAAAAATGTAAGACCTCTTGTATTAGTATTTACTATTGCTTGTACTATGCTACTTGTTTTCA
>VTLG01005309.1_pt1 | contig 24862 bp, 15 predicted proteins | sample 4694571 | NCBI WGS metagenome assembly VTLG01 (sample SAMN12604809, study PRJNA352737) | marine metagenome | biome: ENVO:00000447; feature: ENVO:00000209|ENVO:00000569|ENVO:01000036; material: ENVO:00002151; isolation source: viral sequences binned using virsorter ...
GGGAAAATACTTCTACACTTTTTGCTACTAATAATACAGAAAGAATGAGAATTCTTGGAGATGGTGATATTGGTATCAATACAACAACTGTTACACAACAATTAGCGGGTGCAAATCGAGCAGTTCAAATAAAAGGTGAATTAGTTTTAGAAGATGGTGCAGGAGCTGGTACTTTTTTAGCAATGGGTTCAGCACAAAACTCTCAAAACTATGTGTATTCTACTGGTAATATTCCTTTGAATTTTTCTACAAACGGTGGTGTTCGTATGCAAATAGCAGGTGGAGGCAATGTCGGCATCGGAGACACAAATCCTGCTCAAACATTAGTAGTAAGTGGTAGTAGTAAAGGATTGTTATCAGTTGGATTAGTTGGTGGTGGTTCAAGAGTTACTATTGGTGATACCACTATGGATAGTGCACTATATATGAGAAGAAGTAGTAATGGTGCAGCAAATGTACAAGTTTTACAATTAGGTAGTTCTCTCTATGTGGGTGCTACGAGTAACGTTATAAATACTGTGATTCAATCAAATACTTCAGTATTAACAGTTGGTTCAAGTAAAGTAACTTCGAATGTTGCTGTCGAACCTACAGCAGATGCCTCATATAACTTAGGTGCTGCAGATAAAAGATGGGCAAATATATTTTCTGCTGACTTACAGCTATCTAATGAAGGAACTGAAGGAAACGAAGTCGATGGAACTACAGGTTCTTGGACAATACAGGAAGGTGAGGATGACTTATATTTATTGAATAGGAAGAATGGTAAAAAGTATAAGTTTAAACTTGAGGAGATAACCTAATGGCAATAACCACCAAAAAATTAATAGCCGAAGAATACGTTGTATCCTCTTCGGTAACCTTAATGACACAATCACTTTCGAGTGGTTCAACCGTATTTGGTGACTCATTGGATGATACTCATAGAATGACCGGTTCTCTATTTGTTAGTGGTGGAATATCAACAGATGGTAGTGCTGGTGGAACTGCAACATTCAAAGGAAGTTCTGCTCAATCTACATTGAATCTCCAAACTTCTGTAGATAATTTTATTGTAGGTTTGTCAAATTCATCTGGTAGAATTGATTTAAGACCTGCTGGAACAACCGCACTTACAGCGATTAATTCAGGCAATGTCGGCATCGGACAAACAAATCCTTCATATACACTTCATGTAAAGTCCAATGATGGTTTATTTTTAGAAAGAGCAGCTGGAACTTACGGATTACAAGTTTATGCTGACGGTGCTGGTAGTTATATTAAGGCGAGTGCTAATGATTTACAATTATGGACAGGTTCTACACCAAGTGAAAAGATGCGTATTCTCCAAGCTGGCAATGTCGGCATCGGGACCACAAGTCCTGCATCTTTATTGCATGTATCAGGTTCAAATTCAGGTGATGCTCAAGGGTATGAACAAATCAGAATAGGAAGTGCAGGATCATATCCGTCTACTATAACTGGATTAGCTTTTGATAATGCTCACGGACATCAATCTCATATCAGATTTTTACAGAATGGTACAGTAAAAATGCAGATTAGATACAATGAAGGTAGTACAACAAGTAATAAACTACACTTTTACAGTTTCATAACCGGTACAGACTTTATAACATTTGATGCCAATAACGGAAGAGTCGGCATCGGGACCACAAATCCACCACATAATTTATCAATATATGATACTGATTCAAATGTTCCAACATTTAATATTTTCACCGATTCTGCTGGTAATGGACTTGATATTCAGCAAAATGGTGTAAACAATTTCTACTTCAATAGAGAAAATGGTTACATAAGATTTGGTACAAATAACACTACGAGGATGACTATATTGGCAGGTGGCAATGTCGGCATCGGGACCTCAAGTCCAGATGCAAGTTTGCATATTTCTTCATCAGTTGGTTCTTCAACCTCATCATTACATATTGAAGGCAGTGGTTCTTCTGTTGTTGCAGTTGACGGAACACAAGGAAGATTATTCTCAATAACAGACGAATTATCAGGTAGTTTATTTAGTGCTAACACAATATCTGGTTTGCCTGTAATAGAAGCCTTTTCAGATAATAGGGTAACATTAGGACCATATAGTGACCCTGTAACAGTTACATCTACAGGTAATGTTGGTATTGGAACTGCAGTACCTACAGGACAAAATGCAAATGGACCGGTTTTACACTTGTTCGGAAAAAATGCCAGCGGTACTTTGAACGAACCACAAATAGTATTTCAACAGACTGGTGAACCAGCAATGTCAATTGGTGTTAATGCAAATTTAGATAGTGGTGCTGCTATGTTGTTTCAAACGAATAACACTAGCATCAGAATGGTTATACGAGAAGATGGCACGGTAGGAATTGGGACCACAGCTCCCTCAGGTGATTTTGTAATTCAAACCACAGCCGCAAGTGTAGATATACCTAATATGGCAAATGGACAGTTAGCTGTTGCAGCTGGTAGTTCTACAATATACGCTGGTATTATTGGAAAACAAACCAGTAATCAGATTGGATTACAAATGATGGCCGCAACACCGGATTCAAATTCCTCTACATACGGTGATATGAATTTCAACATAAGAGAGAATGATGATTCTGAATTTGCAACAACTTCAGGTAAACCTGGTTTTGTATTTTCAAGATATGGAACTCATTTGATGGCAATTAATAGAACGGGTAATGTTGGCATAGGAACTACAAATGCTGATGAAGCATTATTACATATGTATAAGGCATCAACATCAGCAAATGTTAATTATATACAAATGGAAATGGGTGGTGGTTGGAGTGCTCATCCAAATTATCTTAAAAACATAACTTGGTCGGATGGTAGTGCTGGTAATAAAATTGCTGCCATTGGTGCTGAGTATGATGGTTCAAGAGGTAACCTTAGATTTCACAGTTTCTACAATGGTGGATATAATTCTAATGTATTATTTACCATGCGAGGGAATGGTAATTTTGGTATAGGCTCTCATGTACCATCAGCAAAATTAGAAATCATAGGTGGTGGTATAACCATATCTGGTTCTAACGATACTTCTCCTATTCAAGCATTATTAGTCAAAACAAGTGCAGCTTCATCACAAGGATATTTTGCAGTTGAGGGTGATACTGCTGGAGCATTTATAACAGGTACTTTAGCTAGAGCCACAGTTCTTGCATCATCTGCTAATGCTACAGCATTACAATTAGGTTCTTCAGGTAATGTTAAAATGACAATACTTGGTACATCCAGTGGTGTTAATCATGTCGGAATTGGAACGGCTGCACCAATATCATCAGGTCAGAGAACATCACTTCATATTTATGGAAATCATAGTAGTCAAAATACACTATTGAAAGTAGAACAAGATGGTGCAAGTTCATCAGCATTGATTCAAATCGATAGTGCAGCTGATAGGGATACTGCTATATATTTTCAAGAAAATGGTACAAGTAAGGCACATATACAAAATGATGCAAGTGAGGATACATTGCTTATATCAGATGGTTCTGATAATGATTTACTTTACTTGAAAGGAGGGGCGCTTGGCATCGGAACCGGAACAATACCATCAGGTGTAACTACAATAATGGAAGCTTCGGATTATCCTTATCTAATGATAAGAAATACGGCAACACCAGATGGTTCAAAAATTGGAGGAAGGTTAGATTTTGCTTTTAATAACGGCACAAGTAAACCCACACAGACTGGAGATATTCTTGGGCAGATAGTTTGGTTAGGTCAAGGAAATGATGCTGATTACGGTTCTGCATCAATTATCAATACAGTCACAACTGGTGGAAGTGTCGGAAGAGCGAACCAAGTAACTAAATTAGAATTTACAACTAAGAATAGTGGTGAGAATGGTGCCTCAACTGCAATGACTATTCTTGGTAACGGCAATGTCGGCATCGGAGAAACGAGCCCTTCAGAAAAACTAGAGGTCGCTGGTGGTATAGCATTTTCAGGTACTGCAACAATGACAGAAGCGACTGATTTGGGTAAGGCCACTATAGATACCGATGGTACTGATAGGATGCGTTTTCACATCAATGGTGCTAATAACGGAGTTTTCGGTGGATATGAATTCAGACAATCAAAAGGTGACCATAGTGATGAAAGATTAGTGATGCTTATTGATGAGACAGGTCAGGTTGGCATTGGAATATCAGCCGCAGATGGTAGATTGCATGTATCCAATGGTTTAGCTGGAGTTGTAACTGCTAACGCAGATGCAGATGAGTTAGTAATAGAAAATAGCGGTAATGCTGGTATTTCTATATTAACTCCAGACACTTCTAATGGCCAAATATTTTTTGGCGATACATCTGATAATAATGTTGGTATTATAGATTATGACCATAATGTCAATCAGTTATCGTTTACTGTAGGTGCCACTAAAGCGATGACTCTAAATGCAAGTGCAAATGTCGGCATCGGAACTACAAATCCTGGTAGTCTTCTTCATCTTGTATCATCCAATAGTGAAGAACCAATAATAACAATTGAAAACACCAATGATAATGATGGTGGGCCAGCACTCGTATTGAGAAAGAATGCTAGTAATGATGCAGAAGCAGATAACGATACCTGTGGAAACATTAATTTTCAAGGTCAAGATACTGGCAACAACATACATAACTTCGGACAGATAAAGGTAAATAGTGCTGATGTAACAAATAGTCTTGAAGATGGACATATGCAGTTAGGTGTACAGTACAATGGTAGTGCTAGTCCCGAACACGCAATCAACATCAGAGGAATGGCACATGGTGCTTATGTGGGAATCGGAAAGGCTGCGACAAACCCTGTTGCATCACTTCATGTTACGGGTAGCACGTCAGTCGAAACAGCCGTTTTTCACGGAATAGGAACTGCAGCAAACGTTGTCTTTGCTTACAACACTTCATTGGGACAACACAAAATATCATGGGATAGTTCTAAATTATATTTTAGTGCGGATCATTCTAGTAGTCAAGGAAGTTCCCTCATAGGTTTTCTTGTAGACGGAACTCAAAGGGTTACTATCGATGATTCTGGTCGAGTCGGCATCGGCACAACAGGTCCTGGTTATCCTTTAGAGGTGGAGGGTGCAACTGGCAATACAGTTGCTAAATTTGGTCAGAATATGGCATTACACATGATACACAATGCACCCGTTATTGGATTCAACCTTTATTACAATAGTGGATATAAATTTGGTGAAGGAAGTAGTAGTAGTTACGGTGGATACTTAGCTTTATCAACTGGAACTGGTGACTTTGCTTTCGCCACAAGTAACGCAGGAAATGCTGGTGGTGCCGCTACTATGACTGAAAGAGTTAAAATTACTAATGCCGGCAGAGTTGGTATCGGGACCACATCTGACATTGATGCTCAACTTCATATTGCAGGTGGTTCATGGAGTAATTCATTAGTTATACAAGGTAATTCAACGGTTTCTGGTATAGTATTTGAAGATAGCTCTGCTAATAAATTAGGTTATGTATATGCTGCTGATACTGGTGTTGGGTTTTTAGATGACGATGCGGCTTGGGCAATAAGGCATGTTACCGATACTAATACTGAATTCAGAATTAACAATAGTGTAATGGCTACACTTACAACTACGGGTCTTGGACTCAAAACTGGTGCTCCACAAACTGAACTTCATATAGTAGGTTCTGGTGAATTTATACGAATTGAAAATAATGTCAACGCTTCTGGTAATACCTATATATCATTTTACGATACAAGTGCACTTAAAGGAAATATAGGTTGGACTGGTGGTTCATCCGACCATTTAGTTCTTTACAATAATGAAAACGCTGATATAAGATTTTTCACTAACCAAGTTTTTAGAATGGGTGTTGATAATAATGGTAATGTCGGCATCAACGAAGCGGATCCAGAGGGTAAACTTCATGTAAAAACCGCAGACTCTGGTGTAACTGTAAATTCGGTTGCAGATGATTTATTTGTAGAAAACAATACACATGGTGGTATAACGATTGGAACACCAAATAGTGTAAATGGTTATTTATTTTTTGCAGATCCTGAAGATAATGCAGGTGCTGGTATAAATTACAATCATGCTACAAATAAAATGTCAATAGCCGCTGGTGGTACTACTAGAATGGTGGTTTCTGGTTCAGGAAGAGTCGGAATTGGCACAGATAATCCTTCACAATTACTGGATGTTTATGGTAGTATTCAAGTCTATAGTGATATAAGATTATACAACGGAACTTCTATAAGATTTCATGGTAATGGTGTTGTTGGAATGAATAGTTCGGCAACAACACAAACATTCGGCACAACAGCTGGTTCTGTCAATACGCACTTCTCAGTTGGTGGTATTACAGCTGCTATGATGATTTCAGGTTCTACAGGTAATGTCGGCATCGGGACCACAATTCCTGATGTTCCATTATCTTTTGGTGTAACATCTTTGAATGAACAAGTTATAAAATTAAGACAAAACGGTAATTCTAAAACTGGATTGGGTATAACTAATCAGTATGGTGTAAGAGTATTTGGTCCGTCTGATGCAGTTCAAACTGGTGCAAATTTCGAAGTTGGACACGTACCGAATGATAACGTCACATCAACAAACTTCACTTCTTCTTTTGCTGTTTCATATAACGGAAATGTCGGCATTGGAACTGCAAGTCCAGAAGAAACTTTGCATTTATATTCTTCTGATAATGTAGAACCAACATTAAAAATTAACTCAGCAACCACAGGTAATCAAGGTGGCCAGTTAGAGTTTGTTAATAGTGGAACAGATGCAGATGATAATGATATAATTGGAACTATAAGATTTAAAGGTAATAATAGTGCCAATGAAGAAACAGAATATTCTACCATATACAATAGATCGATAGATGTTTCAAATGGTACGGAAGATGGTGAAATGCATTTTAGAACAATAGCCGGTGGTACTTTAGATACCAGAATGATTATACAATCTAAAGCAGTTGGTATAGGTACAGACAGTCCTACTGCTGATAGACTTCATGTAAGATCTGCTACCCACACCGATTCAGGTGGTGTTATGGTGGTGGAGTCGGGTGAGACTGGTGTTGATAGCGGTGATATACTAATGATATTGGACTTTTCAGGTGACTCATCAATAAGTTCAGCTAATGATTACATCAACTTTCAAGATAGTGGTGGAGAAGTCGGTAGTATTCATAGTGAAGTAACATACGGTACATTTACAGGAGGTCACGTTTCACAAAGACCAAGTGGTTCAGATTTTAGTAATTGGAAGCCTGGTATGATTGTTAAATCAACAGGTAAGATATTGGCGACCGGTAGTTCGATGGCACTTGCATGGCCTGAAGTTGAACTCACTACTACACAAAAGGATAAAGCAGTAATGGGTGTTTGGGAAGATAATATTCCTTCAGGTAGTCATAACGATAAATACTTGAATAGATCATTACCAAGAATTCATTACAACGCAGTCGGTGAGGGTTTAATAAGAGTGACAGATACAAATGGTAATATTGAAACCGGTGACTATATATGTTCATCTATGAGAGCTGGACATGGTGAAAAGCAGGATGACGATTTGATGCATAACTACACAGTCGCAAAAGCAACTCAACCTTACAATTTTGCATCAGCTAGTAATGATAGTGAATTGGGATATAAATCTGTACTGATTGGATGTACATATCATTGTGGTTAGGTTACAGTTATGGCTTTACAATACAATCCAAAAATAGTAACAAAAGGTTTGGTTATGAACTTAGATACTGCCGATAAAAACAGTTATCCTGGTTCGGGTACGACTTGGACAGATTTATGTGGTAATGGTTTCAATGCAACATTAGGTAGTAGTGTAAGTTTCCAAACAGTTCATGGTGGAGTTCTCAGAACATTAAATTCAGAAACCAACACTAATCAAAAAATAGAATCCGTTGGTTCTATAAATATTGCAGCATGGAATAAATTTACTTACGAAATATGGTTTAAAAATAATGGTTCACAAGGAAGTGATTGTAGTGCATTTGGTTTTGATAATGGAAGTATTACTGGTTATGGTGCTAGATATCAAGGTTCAAGTGTACAAACTTGGATAAATGGAACTTTAGACTTTGGATTAAGTTTCACTGCAGATACAGCGATTCAACAAATAGTAATAACCGGAGATGGACAAACATTTAAGTTGTACAAAAATTCTCTTTTGGCAACGACTCAAACTGCAGATGTAACAAATGCAGGTCCGGATATAACAAGATTCCATATGAATTCAGATACAAGAACTTCTTCCAACAATGGATACAATGGTGATTATGCAATATGTAGAATGTACAATGAAGTCTTAACACCAACTGAAGTAAAACAAAATTACGATGTAAATCGTTCAAGATTCGGAGATTAATTATGGGAGTAGCAAGTAATCCATCAATAGTAACATCAGGCCTTATAGGATTTTACGATGCAGTCGCGACAGGTTCTTCTGCAAATACGTGGCAGGATTTATCAGGTAATGGTAACGACATAACATTAGCAAATAGTCCAACAATGGGTTCTTACAATCAACAGTCTATTATGCACTTTGAAAAAGATAGTAGTCAATATGGATCATTTTCTTCTAACCTTTTTGGTGGACTTTCTGCAATGACAGCTAATTTTTGGGTACGATTTGAAGAAGTTCAAAGTAGTGGTACTACACCCTACTATCAATTACTAATTTTTGAAGCTTGTTGTTGGATAGCTCAATACGCAGGGAAGATAGGAATAGATTTATCTGATGGTAGTTGGTTCGATACTAATGGCGGAGTTATAACAGGTGCACAAGTAGACGATGGCGGAAGCAATATAACAACAGGTAAGTGGTACAATCCATGTTTTACTTGGGGTGGTTCTACTGTCAACTGTTATATGAATGGTGAACATCAAAGATCCCGAACTACTACAGGAGTAAGTACTTTACAAAATAATGATAGTACAAAACAGTTGGGTAACAGAGGAAGTACTTCCACTTTATTTGATGGTGACCTTACCATAGCACAGTTATATAATAAAACATTAAGTGCTAAAGAGGTAAGACAAAACTATAATGCATTTAAAGGTAGATTCGGACTATAAAAAAAACATTTTTTTTTGTATTTGAGATATTTATTTAATAGTTATTAATAACCAAATAGGAGTTACAAATGTCAGAAATTAAATTTTCAGAGGAAGAGTTAAAGTCTCTTCAGGATTTAAGTCAAAAATATCAAGCAATTCAAGCAGGATTCGGACAAGCCAGAGTTCAGAAGATGGTTTTAGAACAACAGATGGATAGTTTAGAAGAAGCAGAATCCAAGTTAGAATCTGATTGGGTTGAAAATCAAGAAACTGAAAGGTCTTTAGTCGCAGAACTTACTGAGAAGTATGGTCCTGGTACATTGAATCCTGAAACAGGAGTTTTCGTACCTACACCACAACCTGAAGCTCAACCAGAAGTTGTAGAAGAATCATAAGAAAAAATAAAATAAATTTCTAGCGAAATTGTATTTGGGAAAATTAAATTATATTTATATATAATCTAATTTCTAAATTTAAGGAGAAAACACATGGCAGAGAGAATAGTCAGCCCAGGTGTATTTACTCGTGAAAGGGATTTATCTTTCTTACCAACTGGTGTAGCAAATATTGACGCAGTAATTGTAGGTCCAACTCTAAAAGGGCCTTCTTTTGTACCAACTCAAGTTACATCGATGACAGAGTTTGAAAGTGTGTTCGGTTCATTTTCGAGTGATATCTATACACCATATACCGTTAATGAATACCTACGATCAGCCGGTTCGGTTAAAGTAGTGAGAGTAGGATATTTAGGTGGTTACAAAGTTTCAGGTTTTAATTTAGTTGTATCAGGTGCACTTGGTAACAATTTTACTGTTGCGACATTTTTACCAGCTATTAACAACGTTGGAGGTTCAATAAGTGGTTCTGTCTTAAACACAGGTAATGGAGAAGGTGATGCTTCTGCAAGTGCGTTTAATTTAACTATTAAAGGTGCAAATGCCACTGCTAGTTTGAGTAATCTAACTATACTGGAATCAGGTACAGGAGTCACCAGTAACTTTTTTGCAGAAAAGATTCCAACTATAGCAACTGGTAAAAAAATAGGTGCGACTGATGCACCAGCTTACATCTACAAACACTTTAGAAGTTCAGTTAGTGAATCTCGAGCAGGAAACATAATCGGAAATCAAGCATCAATGAGTATAGAAAATTTTGCTGTCGCAAGTGGATATGATTTCCAATCCGGTGCAGAAACAATTACTGAAAATAACAATAGTATTGATATCAGTATAACAGGTAATAGTGATGCATCAAATGCAAGAACACCTTATATTCAAGATCAAAATGGTACTAACCTATTTAAGATTTATATGAGGGCGGATGGCACACATACTAATGAATATTTTGTTGTGATAAGAGATGTAAAAAAACCAACAAATTCTAATACAAGTCCAGAATTTGCTCAATTTGGTTTAGCACTCTATGATTTGAGTTCAAACCTTATGGAAAGTTTTTCTAATCTAAACATGGATCCTGAGTCACCAAACTTTATAGCAAAAGTAATCGGAGACCAATTTCAAAAAGTTGATAACGAAGGTAATGTGACGATGTATGGAAATTATCCTAATCTTGCAAGACATATTAGAATCGGTGATTATGACGAAGAGGCATTCAAGTCAAGTAAGACTTCCCAACCTATGGGATTTGCTGCAATTTTAGATCCAGTAAAATCAACTGCAGGAGTTCCATCTGCTTCATTTTCCCTTAAACAGGTGGATTTTAGTGCCGGAGATACATCTACATATATAGAGGATGCACCTTATGGATACAGAATTGATTCAAGATTTAATTTAGAATCATCACTTCATACTAATAAAGAATTTCTTGCACCAATTCCAAAGTCGGAATCAGTTGGAAACAATATTGCTTTCAATCTACTTAATATGAAAGGATTTGGAAGTGATACCACATCTCCATCTCTCACAACATTACAATCTCAAAACACTAATTTCGCGGGTGAGACTGTGAATCTAAGCATATCATCATCTATCAAACAGCTTAAGTTTGCAGTTCCTTTTCAACATGGATTTGATGGTATAGATCCTGCAAGACCTATAAATAGTGGTAATGCAATATCGTCTACAAATTCAATGGGATTTGATTGTTCAACAACAACCGCTAGTGGTTCAGTTGCTTACAAAAGAGCGATTAATGCAGTGAGTAATCCAGATGAGATAGATATTAATATGGTAGTTACACCTGGTATGGTACACAGTTTACATTCTCCTGTTACTAATCATGTAATTAATAAGGTTGAGTCTAGAGCTGATGCTTTTTTTGTAATGGATGGTTCAGCATATAGTGCAAATGTAAATACTGCAGTAAATGATGTCGCAACATTGGATACCAACTATGTCGCTAGTTACTATCCTTGGGTTAAGATAGATGATCCAGGTAGGGCTGGTAATATGGTTTGGGTTCCGCCTTCAGTTGTAATTCCTGGTGTGATAGCATTTACTGATAAAGTAGCACACGAATGGTTCGCACCTGCTGGTTTAAATAGAGGTGGATTGTCAAGTGTAAGAATGGCTAAAAAGAAGTTAACTCATACTGATAGAGATACTCTTTATGATGGTAGAATTAACCCAATCGCAACATTTCCAGGTCAGGGTGTTGTTGTATTTGGTCAGAAAACACTACAGGCTAAACCATCTGCTTTAGATAGAATCAATGTAAGAAGATTATTGATTAGATTGAAGAAGTTCATCGCCTCATCAAGTAGATTCTTAGTATTCGAACAAAATGATTCATCTACAAGATCCAGATTCTTAAATATTGTAAATCCATTTTTGGAATCAGTACAAGCAAATAGTGGTTTGAGTGCATTCAAAGTTGTAATGGATGAATCGAATAATACTCCAGACGTAATTGATAGAAATCAATTAGTAGGACAAATATTCATTCAACCAACGAGAACTGCAGAGTTTATTGTACTTGACTTTACAGTATTACCTACTGGTGCAGCATTTCCTGAATAATAGGGAGTACTAAAAATAAAGGGGAGTTTTACTCCCCTTTTTTTTTATTGTAAAAAACTATGAAAAAACTAAGAATGAAAATAACATTGATTTGAATGATTTTTCAATTTCCTTATATTTATATATGAGAAATAAATTATTAATAGGAGAACTGAAATGCCAGACTTAATCGATCCTTCAGAAATTATGTTCACTCCTTTTGAACCTAAACTAAAGAATAGGTTCATTATGTACATAGAAGGGATTCCTGCATATATAATTAAAAGTGGAAACAGACCTAATATTCAATTTGAAGAAATAGTTTTAGATCATATCAACGTACAAAGATATGTAAAAGGAAAAGGTGTCTGGCAACCATTGGATATAATGTTATATGACCCAATTGTACCAAGTGGTGCACAATCCGTTATGGAATGGGTGAGATTATCACATGAGTCAGTAACAGGTAGAGATGGATATTCAGACTTCTATAAAAAAGATGTTACTTTTAATATGTTAGGTCCTGTCGGAGATAAAGTAGAAGAGTGGACATTAAAAGGTGCTTATATCGCTAATGCAAATTTCGGAACAATAGATTGGTCTGTAAATGAATCAGCTGATATTACACTAACACTTAGATACGACTACGCTATCCTACAATTCTAAGGAGTTTATATGAGTTTTTTAAGGGAAATGCTTAGCAGTGATGCGAAGATTTCAAGTAAAAGATTTGTCGGTTTTATGGCATTCTTTATGTTAATATGTAGTTGGGGTGCTGATACCTTTTCTGCATTTGAAGTAAAAGATAAAATATTAGAATGTTTTATGTACATTTCAGTTGTTGGACTGGGTGTTACAGCTGCCGAAAAATTTGGTAAAAAATAGTTATAGTTCTTAATTCAATATAGGAGTCAATTATGGCTGAGAATAAGTTTCCTACAGAGGTAGTTAGTCTGCCTTCTAAGGGATTATTATACCCTAAAGAGAGCCCTCTTTCAAGTGGTGAAATAGAAATAAAATATATGACAGCAAGAGAGGAAGATATACTTACTTCTGCAAACCTAATCAAGAAAGGAATTGTCATAGATAAGTTATTAGAATCATTAATTGTCAATAAACAAATTAAAGTAGATGAGTTATTAGTTGGAGATAAAAATGCTGTTCTAATTGCATCACGAATATTAGCATACGGAAAAGATTATACAGTTACATATATGGGTAAAGAGGTTAAGGTTGATTTAACCAAATTAAAAGATAAAAAGATGGATAAGAAGTCAATCAGTAATGGTAACTTCTTCGAAATGGAACTACCAGCCACCAAAAGAAAAATAGGGTTCAAACTACTTACTGCAGGAGATGAAAAGGAAATAGATAAAGAGGTAAAAGGTTTGGAAAAAATTGGTGGTGGTGTGACATATACATTAACCACAAGATTTAAACATCAGATAACATCGGTAGATGGAAATCCGGATGTTAAACATATCAGAGACTTTGTAGACAATGAATTCTTATCACGTGATTCAATCGCTTTCAGAGAGTATGTTGATAAGATAACTCCTGATGTTGATATGAATTGGGAGTATACAGATGATGAAGGCGAAAGGAGAAGATTTACGGTCCCAATGACCGTTTCGTTTCTTTGGCCTTCCGTTAGAGTATAAGAAAGAAATACACGAACAAATATTTCAGATAAGCTTCAATTCACAAGGTATGTTTTCCTTTACAGAGATGTACAACATGCCCATATATCTACGCACATTTTACTTTAAAAGATTACAGAAACATTTCAAAGAACAGGCTGCCGAATATGAAAAAGCTCGTAGTGGAGCATCAAAGCCTTCATTTAAAAAGTAGATTAGCTAATATTTATTATTAACTCACATCTTAAAAAACACGGAGAATATTATGAAGCTAACGGAAGCGGGATTCGTAAGCAAACTTTACGACAAATGGAAACAAAAAAAACTTAATAAAACCGCAAAAGCGTTATTAAAAGCTGATCCTAAACTTGAAAAGAGTTTTAAAGAATTGGATGATATACACAAAGACATATTAGCACAAATAAAAAAGAAATACCCAAACGTGAAGTAAAAAATGGCAGACATACCAAATTTAGAAAGTATAAAAGAATATGAAGAGTATCTTCAAAGAGTTAGAGATAGATTAAAAGCCATAGAAGAATTAGAGGCTAAAGGTTATAAGAGTGCAATTGACAGACAGGAAACTATCGATGAAGAACTTAAAGTTCGTCAAAAAATCGCATCAATACAAGCAGAATCTGCAAGTTTAGAAAAAAACATTTCTAACATAGGGAAGACTTTGGCAGGTTCATTGTTAAAAGCAGCTTCTGGTGGAGATAATTTGACTGAAGCTCTAAGTGCAGCCGCAAAAACAGGTGATGAAAAACTTATAAAATCTGCAAATTCTTATGCAAAATTATTAGGTAGTGTTGCATCTGGAGAAAGTGGATTTCAGGAAATTTTAGAAGCTATGGCAACAACCGACTTTGGTAAGTTTTCACCTGCGGTAGAAAAATTGGCAAAAAAGATGAAAGAGTTCCCATATTTACAAGACGTATTTCAAGTATCTGCGGGTCTTTTTTCAAGTTTAGATGCTGCAACAGGTGGAATACTAACAACAGTAAAATCAATTGTCAGTGCAACTGGCCCGATTGGTGCAATAGCGGTAGTAATCGGTTTACTTGTAAATAAACTTATAGATGCAGCAAAACAGGCGATAGAAGTCAGAAGAAATTTAGGATTGTCAGCAGGTGATGCATTAAAGTTATCTGCAAGAATGGAAGCTGCAGCCTTTCAAACAAAGTTATTAGGTGGGGACTCAGAAAAAGCCAAAGAACTTGTAACCGGATTAGTAACAGAGTTTGGAAATGTTGAGGAGGCATCAGCTTTATCAACTAAGAATATTGCAGACTTAACAACTGAACTTGGTATAGGTGGTGGTGAAACAGCTAAACTGTTAAAGGTGTTATCAGACGTATCTGGTGAATCATTGGACACCCTTTCATCAACATTAGAGTTTGAAGCAAGTCTCGCAAGAGCAGAAGGGATACCTGTTGCAAAGGTAATGGCAGATGTCGCACAAAATGCAGATGCTTTTGCAAGAGCAGGTGCTGATGGTGCGGATGAGGTATTCAGAGCTGCTAGGGCTGCCGCTGATTTAGGGACTAATTTACAAACGGTTGAAGGTGTTATGGATAGCTTAGTTGATATCGAAGGTTCACTAACAAAAGAGATGGAGGCAGAAGCCTTAATAGGTAGACAGTTAAACTTAGATAGAGCGAGACAACTTGCACAGGCAAATGATCAGCAGGGAGTTATAAACGAGATTATTGCACAGGTTGGTGGGCCAGAAGCATTTGCTAGATTGGGTAGGATAGAACAAGGTGCATTAGCGGATGTATTTGGTTTATCAGTTGGACAGTTAGCACCATTTTTAGGAGCTAATGCCGGTGGGGGTGGTGGAGCTGTTGCGACACCACAGGTTGCAAAAGATTCTCTTACTGCAGCGAATAATACTAATGATATACTTAGTAAGGAGCATGGTAAGAACCAAGAAAGACATGAAGAATTATTAGGTGCAGTTCAGGATTTAACCAGAGCTACTAAGAGGGCATATGCATAATGGCACTAAAGGATATAAGAACAAACTTAGAAAATTATAAGTTCGGTATTTCCGATCCTCAGAGAATTGATGCCCAAATAGAAGGCGGTGTTGACTTCTTTGATGATTTAGAGGGTGGGGTAATCAAAGGGTTCACAACTAAAGTAGTTGCAGGTGAACATCAAACAGAATATAGAAAGTATTACGAAGGAACACCAGTAGGACCACGCAGTCATAGTGGAACTTATTATGCAGATTTAAATCCTATAACGAGTAGAGAATCAATCTATAGGGATGCAGAAGGTAATTATGTTTTACCAGATACGGGTGTAAACGCAAACCCACCTGGTACAGAGAGTGGTATACTAAAATTCACACCACCACAAACCACTTTGAGTTTAGAAGATGGTTTTTCCAACGACCCTTTTTCGGTAGGTGCAAGGCCAAGTGATAGTCCTAACTTACTGAACAGAATAACTGGTCTCACTTCCGTTACACAATACACAGATTTTACAGGATTACCTTGGGATTTTAGAGCACCAAAGTATATAATACAAACTGCTACAGATAAACAACCAGGTATAACTTGGACTTTTCAAAACTCACCTAATCAGCAGTTCACAGAAACTTTAGATGGTACAAGTCATAGTTCATTAATAGATACATTACTCACTTTTGAAGAGGAAGGAGATTTATTTGGACAGTTTACAAAAGTACCTTCTGGTATAAATGAACAAAATAACTTTGGTATAGATACGTTTAGAAATGTTGCAAATACAGGACCTGATGAAGGTAAGAATTTACACCCGGTGATACTCAGACCAATAACATCAACATTCAATGAAAACAATGAGTTTACTAATTTATTCGGTGTACCAGAAATAAATAACACTTTTATAACAATATCATTGATAGATAAACAAAGACTACAAAAGGTATATGATAGAGATGTTGAACAAGGTGAAATAGTAATAGGTAAACAAAAACAGTTACAGCGATTTAACACAAATATAAATACGCGAGTTTTACAACCGTTTTCTATTATCGGAATGGCTAACAGTTTCGATACTGCAACAGATATAGAGAAAACACCTTTTTACAGTCCGCTAAGATATTCGGATACTGTTACTTTCACAGAAACATTTGAGGTTAGAGGCCCAAGAGATACATATCAAGATACGGGAAATGACGAATTCGGAATGTCAGAAGAGGAAGAAACGGAAACATATGAAGAATTAGTAACTAAAGAACTAAACTTTCCAGACGGTGCAGGACAAAACTCTTTAGGTAGATTATTTAAAAATAAAAAACTATCTATTGGTGCGATGATAGATGCGTATCCTAACAGATATAACAATCCGGAGGGTGTGGGAGAATTAAAAAGTTCTGCACCAATTACAATTGATAAAGGTATCCCATCGTTTGTTGGTTCATCGGTAGAATTAGCACAGAGAGATATAAATAAAGTTAGTAATAAGGTTGGTGGTAACTTTCACTCACAAACCAACATATCGAATATAGATAGATATGCCACATTGTCATATGGTAGGTTAGATAAAAGTTTCAGTTATGAAAGAACATTACTGAGTCCATCTGAAAAGTTGGAAAATCAAGAGATATATGAAAATACAGAAAAAGGTACGGATCTAAAAGGTGATGGTAGAACTAATTTATTAGAAGTACAGAGATTCAAAGATAAGGGGGAAGTAGCTGATAAGATTGGAAATCAAGGTAGTTTAAGAAAAGATATGACGCGAAAAGATTTGACATTAGGTTTTATCAAAGGTAGGAATGATGGCGGTGATTCATTAAGTGATACAATAAATATGATAACCCCATTCAACACCGAGCCATCCAGTGTTAAAGGTGAACAAGTTGATACCTTTGGAATATCAGGAGGTGAAGTTAAAGACTTTATTAAGTTTAGATTCTTCGATGTGATTGGACAAAGATATATTATACTTAGAGCAATACTTAGTGGTATCTCAGATTCTATAACTACAGAATATGGTGAAGAAAAGTATATGGGTAGACCAGACAAACTCTATATTTACAAAGGTGCAGATAGAGATATATCATTTACATTTAAACTATACCCAAAGACTAAACAGGAACTACCTGTTCTGGTAGAAAAGCTTGATTATGTCGTTGGTTTATGTTATCCAACATATACAACAAATAATCGCATGAGAACTCCTTTTATGGAATTAACAATTGGAGATATGTTTGTAGATGCACCTGGCATACTAAGAAGTGTTAATGTTACTGTTGAAGATAACACAACTTGGGAAATAGACGCCGGATTACAATTTCCAAAACATATAAGTGTAGCATGTCAGTTTAGATACATTGGTTCAGGTGACCTAATAACAGCAAGAGCAAACTCAGATGGAGCATTACCGGTTCACTATGGCGGTATCAGAAGAACTCCTAATAGTTTGACAAAATTCTATCAAGGAAACGGCGTAGAAGAAAGACAACAAAGTGCATTAGGTAGGGCAGTAAATGCTTACTTAGGTAATACTGGTTTTGTAAATGCAATAACTGAATTTGCAGATGATCCCGTAGACTTTATTGAGGATGGATTAGAAAGTCTTGGTAATACATTTAAAGGATGGTTCTCATGAGATATAAAACTACTAGAATACTAAAAGATGGTAAAGGTAACAGATATTACCGACCAACTATAATTCCAAATATACCATTAACCGATTCTGATATATTTATAAATCCAAAATCAGGTGAAAGATTAGACAGTTTGGCACAGAGGTTTTATGGTGATTCAACTTTGTGGTGGATAATTGCAAAGGCCAATGAACTTACCGATGGTGTTATAGGTTTAAACCCTGAGGCCAAACTTAGAATACCTACAAAAATACAACCTATTTTGGAGAATCTAAGAAGGAGCTCATAAGATGTCTACTTTCGAAAGAAATATCGAACCCGAAATTCAGACAGAATTAACCAATAGAGAAATATTATCTGAAGGTAGACCACGTCGTGAAGCTGGTGATACGGGAGCTACAGGTAATATATCATTTGCGGATATGGCTTCAAGAACCACATACTCTATTATGGTAACAAACTACGGACATGCTAGTCAAAACATAAATAAAGGTATTGCAGGTGGTGAATTTTTTGAAAATAAAAATGAAGATGGGACAACTGGAAAGCTATTTGAAACACTTAATGGTTTTAGATTTCCAGAAGGTGATGGTACATATAGAAATACCATTGCAGGTGGTGGTGTAGGGATTAGGCCTATATGTGGTATAAAATCAATCGTTATGGAATTTCTAAATGCAAATGGGGTTAGAAAGGCAACGGTTAATTGGAGTGCTCCATCACTTGATTCACTTGAAGAATTCAAAGATTTTTTACGGGTAGGTACTGCAGTTGCCTTACAGTTTGGTTGGGTGTGGCCAACAAGAAATGATATTACAGTAGACAATACAACTTTTATCAGAGTGGACAAAGAGACTAATCAGATAATAGTCGATCAAACCATATTAACAAATCCTTATGATGGTATAGTTGCATCGAAAGGTAATATGGATGCATTAGGTGGATTTGTTTCTAATTTCAGTTCTAAACTAAGGGATGATGGTGGATTTGATTGTGAAACAATTATAACGGGTTTTGGTATTTCATTTTTAGAGGATGTCGGTTCGATGGAGAGCGGTGCAGAAGTCACACTAAGACTTCAAGATGAGGTAAGAAATGCGTTACAAGATTACGAAGGTAATTACTCGGATGTGATAAACACATTAGGGGATTCACTAAGGGATGCAGGTATATTTTCTGAAGAGGATGAGAACTCTTTGGTTGAGGCAATAGCTTACAATGATTTATTTCATGCGGTGTTAAATTTAGACTCAATATGTAAGGAAATAATGGGTATAGAGTCGGAGAAACAAGAACAGGAAGAAATCAATTTTGTGGATGATTTAGCATCACGTTTTGAAAGAGGTGAAATTACACAAGAAGAATTTGAACAAGGTTTAGATAATGATGGTAATGATGATTTGACGGCTCAGTCCGGTGGGGGTGTGGAAAGAACAGATAGTGGATTCGGTGATGCGGTAGAGGGGATGTTTAAGATAGACTCTACAGCCGCAAATATGTTTAGTATATCCAAAGAGGTTAAAATTACTCCTCACAATCAAAGATGGAATAAGAATTACAAATATAAAGAAGGTGACATAATCACCGACTCTGATGTCTACGTCAGATGGGGTTGGTTAGAAGATAACGTTTTTTCTAAGTATTTAGCTATAGTAGATGATAGTAATGATGTTCTTTTGGATTTCAGAAGTATTCAGGATTTTCAAAATCCGATAATATCAAACTACGTTTCATACAATAAAGAAATGAAACCGAAGGATTTTTCAAAGGTATTTTGGGCATCTTCTAATTGGAGTTTTAACGTCGCCGATTTTGATGATGAGGTAAATCAGAAACCTGAAAAAGAAACGAAACTTGGTGGAATTTTAAAATATAATCATAGAACAGGTGAAGTTTTCACGATAGGTAGAATGGTAGATTTGGTGAACAAATTAAATCAGAAATTAAGTTCTTTCAGAGAATTTCAAGATAATCAAAATGCAAACTATGGTAGAATTAGGAATATGTTTGTGAATGTTAGTGCTGTTCAAGAAGCATTTGGATTTGATACAGCGATTAGAGGTAATCTGAATAATTCAGGTTTTTTGAAGGAGAAGCCTCCAACAAAAACTTTGAAATCTGCGATAGATACACTAATTGGTTATTTACAAGATTCACTATATAACGTACCTGATTTGATGTTAGAATCTGAAGCAGCGAGATATTCGATAATAGATAAAACCATTGAAGCATCAGGAAATACAAAAGCTTATACTACAAAAACCGATGGTGGACAAATTATAAATAACGGATTATTCAAATTTGAAAGTTTTTCAAAAAATAGTATTGTTAAAAATCAAAACTTAGAATTCAACATACCTGATAAATTGGGTAGCGCAGCTTTTCTAAATGCGGGGGGTAGCCTTAGTACAAAGGGTAATACTGAAGAAGAAAAATTTATGAAAATTACCAAAGCAGATGGATTTCCTGCGAATTCATTTTTACCAAATCCAATCAAAAACCCAAAATCAGGCGTAGACAAAGCAAATCCTAATAGAATTTTGAAAAATCAAGATAACGATAAATTTGTCTACTATGGTGGATTAGTTGAACTAAAAGATTGGAAAAAAATTCCATTAAAAAGCTCAAATGATAAAAACATTTCCTCAAAGGAGTTTGTAGGTCCACCGGTTCCAAAAGAGGGTATGTATATAGATGCAATAACTGATGAGATAATTAGTATTACTAAAAATGAAGATGGTTCACATACCTCAGTTACAGTCGATGAAGCATCAATGTATCTTATAGATCAGAGTAGAGAGAATAACTGGTTGGAATGTATAAAATTAGATTCTAAATACGAACCTTTGTTAAAAAAGATTTTCACTCAAACAGGAGTATCTACGACACAAAGTGTTCGCGATCCGATAAATGAGTGGGCTAATCTAAGTTTGGAGATAGATGGTATAGGAGGTTTGAGACCAAGGACAATGCTCAACGTCAGTTACTTACCTAGAAAATATAACCTCGAAATTTTTGATTCAAATAAAGTAAGTTTAGGACCATGTTTTTACTTCAATATAACCAGTCTTACACAGAAAATAGATGATTCCGGTTGGACTACAAGTTTCGATACGATAATGAGAATAAATGATGTCGCGTTTGATTACGCAGCGGAAACGGGAGTGTTTAACACCACTAATGCGATTAACTCTCTTTCAAGACAGTTTAAAGGGCAAAAACCGGAGTCTCTCGTTGATAAATTAAAAAAGATACTAGAACCTTTGGCAAAAGCAAAACAAAAGTTTGACGAATTCATGGCAGATGCTGAAGAATATCAGTTGGATTTACAGAATGCATCATCTAACCTTGACTCAAATAGAGCCGCTCCATACACCGAAGCATATCAGAGGTATAAAGGCAAAAAGGATATAGAAGAGATTGGAGACTTTGCCGATTCTGAATTGGATAATATGTTAATAGGTTTGGATGAGCTCGAGTTATTTGATGTTGATGAGTCAGGTGATGTAGTTGGATTTGAAACAGAGGTATATGAAGATGAAGATAAAGAAAAGTTTGCAGGGGTGAGAGGATTAATGCAATTTTTCAGAGAAGGTGCTCAGGCTGTAGGAACTGCAGGGCAAGTAGCAACAATCCCACTTAGTGTTCTTTATGATAGCGTCAAAGATGGGCTTTTTGTAGAAGATCCAAATGCAAAAAAAGTTGAAAATTTAGCTGACGGAGACTCCTCAACCCAAAGTGCCGGTAATAAAGAACTAGATATACCCACTGCAGAAAATATACAACAACAGAATGATAGACTTTCTACCTTTTCACAGATAAAAAATTTGATAAAACAACAAGCCACTAATGTAGCCAACGTTGCAAATAATGTTGGACAACAACTACAAACTGAAGCAGGATTATTAGCAGGTAGTGGAAATACTCCACAAAGACAATTAGAAACTATTAAAATTAGAGCTGATAAGGTATTAGATAGATTGGGATTATCAAGATTACCAGACGGTAGTGTGCAAGAATTATTAAAAGATGTGGATGTATTTGTTTCTACCGGTGAAGTAAAAACGAGTTTAGCCACTGGAAAATTTGCTAGAGTTTATAGTGGTAGAGGTACAGCTAACACTTTTAATTTTGAAAATGAAGATGTTCCTATATCATTTTCCTTAGAAGAAGTCGAGGGAACTCCATTTAATTCAGAACAGGAAGCATTAAATTCTATATCTGATGAAAATAGTATTTTCGTAGAAATAGTTAAGAACAATTTGATTATAGAAGCAGAGGGCTTCTATAACACATAAGGAATGTGATGGCACAAACAACAACAGATAATAGTTCAGAAGTAACCACAGTTAACACAACTGTAGAACTAAATAGGCAAAAGATTTTCAAGATAAATGAGTCTAAAAAATCAGATACTCCAATTGTTAATTCGTTGATTAACAGTATTAATAACAAGACGAATAGAGTTGAAACAGGTTTTTACGCGGAAGAGAATGAGTTTGTCTACAGAAAGGGAAGAAGGCCTGTAAAGAAAGGAACACCTTATCACATACATTACACCACAGATTTGAAGATATATTATATGACAAGACTTCAACATTCACAAATACTTTCAGAGTTGATTACAAAAGTATCTAATCTTACTACCACAGAAATTTATAATAGATTAAATCCGCAACAGTCTATGATATTAAAACCTACAATTGTAATACCAGATATAGATGATTACAAAAAAGAATATATAAAGAGGTATTTTGCTAAAAAAACAAATGAAAAGTCAAATATATTCGAAATATCCGAAAAAGATTTTCGAAGGTCTCCACTTTATGATTATGCAGAATTAAATTGGTTTATTAGAGGAGATAGACAGTTAGTCAAAGAAACTAATATAATTTCTATCAATATGGCTATCGGTGAATATAACTTTCCTGGTTTGAAAAAAGTTATACCTGAGTTTCAGTATTATAGAGAGCAAGAGGGTTTGAATAAAAAAGAAAATATTGAGAAAAAACTTCAACCAATGATGGGGCAAAATACAACATCAACCACGCAAAGTCAAACCAGTCAACAACAACAAAGTAATGTACCACCACCATCACCAGGCTACGGGGCTGGTGCACAGGCACCACCAACTGGTACAATGACAGGCGGAGGCGGTGGAACCGGTGGTGGTTCATATTAAATTTGTATTTGGGTTTTTTAACTAATATTTATAATAAAATCAAAGGTTATATAAATGAAAAGTCAGGTCTTAGATAAAGGCTTTATTGAGGTTGTTGATTCATTAGGAAATGATTTAACAGTTGTCAATTCAGCTCGAGTATCATTCGGTAAAAGAAAAACAAAGTTCGATAAATCAGATGAGAGATTAGTTCGTTATCTTGCAAAACATAAACACTATTCCCCATTTAGACATCTACAGGTTCAGTTTCATATTAAGGCACCTGAGTTTGTAATGAGACAATGGTATAAGCATGTTGTTGGTATTGAAACATCATCATCTAGTTCTACAAAAGACCACGCGTGGAATGAGATAAGTGGTAGGTATGTACCTATTGAGGACTTCTATGTACCAGAAGTTTATAGGGCGCAATCTGAAGATAATAAACAAGCATCAGAGGGTGAAGTGGAGAATCAATCAGATGCTCAAAAACTATGGATGGATGCACATTGGTATGTTGTTGGTTTCTATAATGATTTGTTAGAGATGGGTATGGCAAAAGAACAGGCCAGAGCTATTCTACCTCTATCACAATATACAGAAGTTTATTGGACAGCATCATTTCAGGCAGTAATGAACTTTATAGAACTAAGAAATGAGAAAACCTCACAATGGGAAATACAAGAATATGCAAAAGTATTGTTAGAACAAATGAAAGAAGTATTTCCAAAAACAACTGAACTATGGAGTGAAGCCCACAATTGGTAATAGTCGAATCTCAAAAAGAGTGGGATGATTTTGTAGATAAGTTTAAATCAACTTCATCATTGATTATACCTGTACAATGTGATGATAATAAACATCCTCTCGCCACAAACTTATGTTTATTATATGTTGTTGAATTAGATAATACTTTTGAGTATATTCTACCTTTCAATCACACCGATACAATAAACTTAGATGTAGATTTATTAGGAAAGTTAGAAACAGATGAATCCGTATTTACTTATGATAAGAAAAAGTTGGCACATTTTCTCAAACTTAAAGATGTAAAAGACTTACAGATGTTAAAGTATCTAAAAAAGAATGAACCTTTGGTGATAGAAGATACCTTAACTAATGCACATGAACATTTCCATAGAATAAATTGGGGTAAGGAAAATCTAAATTGTGTTATACCTATTCTAAAACATTTACAGGCTTGTAGAAAGGTTGTTGATATAGTTAAGAAATGTGTGCTATATAATACAGATGAACCTTATGATACCTATAATAATATCGTATTGGATAACCTACAACGTATAGAGAGTAATGGATTACAAACTACAGATGGTATGGTTTATTCAGAATACAATCCTTATACTGCTACAGGTCGCCCATCCAATAGATTCGGTGGTTTGAATTTTGCGGCATTAAATAAAAAAGACGGGAGTCGTAAAAAGTTTAT
>VTLG01007081.1_pt1 | contig 24861 bp, 33 predicted proteins | sample 4694571 | NCBI WGS metagenome assembly VTLG01 (sample SAMN12604809, study PRJNA352737) | marine metagenome | biome: ENVO:00000447; feature: ENVO:00000209|ENVO:00000569|ENVO:01000036; material: ENVO:00002151; isolation source: viral sequences binned using virsorter ...
GTGGATGTTGCCAGAGGTATCGGTGGCGACTACAGTGCTTTTATCGTCTTTGATATTACCGATCTACCGTATAAAGCGGTTGCCAAATACAGAAATAACGAGATTAAGCCTATTCTATTTCCGAGTGTCATCCTCCAAGTAGCAAAGGAATATAATAATCCTTATATACTTGTAGAGGTTAATGATATAGGAGATAGCATAGCAGCAACATTAAACTATGATCTTGAGTATCCTAATGTATTAATGTGTGCTATGAGAGGTAGGGCAGGACAAATTGTTGGACAAGGGTTCTCAGGTAATAAGACACAGTTAGGTGTCAAGATGAGTATCACTGTTAAGAAACAAGGTTGTGCAAACCTTAAAGCAATTATAGAAGAAGATAAATTAACCTTCACAGATTTTGATATACTGAGAGAATTAACTACATTCATCCAAAGAAAGCAAGCATGGGAGGCTGATGAAGGATACCATGATGACTTAGTAATGTGTATGGTTCTCTTTGCATGGTTGGTCATGCAAGAATACTTTAAAGAAATGACCGACATGGATGTCAGAAGGAGGATATATGAAGAACAACGAAATCAAATTGAACAAGATATGGCTCCTTTTGGTTTTATCGATGACGGCATGGGTGATGATACCTACTTGGACGCAGAAGGTGATCTGTGGGCCTACGGAGATAAACAAGAAGAAGTTTCCTATATGTGGAACTACTAGTGGATATTTCGACTCAATTCTCATTAGAGCACCTGCTGTTCAAAGAGAGGATATGTAGAGTCTGTGGTGAAACAAAAGATTTAATAGAAGATTATTATATGGTTCGTAAGCATAAGAAGCATTTACCTTCTGCTTATTCTTACGAATGTAAGGAGTGTACTATAAAAAGAATAGTATCTACAAGGAAGAAAAGAGATCCATTTACTGATTGGGGATACCCAGACTGGTAGTTCATGCACAGTTTCCCCTCTGAAAGAATATATTATGATAAATAATTTCAGGTAAATTTGGAATCTTTGGAGAGGTAAAAACATGGCTAGTCAAGTCTCGCCTGGTGTCGTTATTAAAGAACGTGACCTGTCGAATGCAGTTGTAGTTGGTGATGTCGCACTAACTGCTGCTTTCGCAACAACCTTTGCAAAAGGTCCAGTAGGAACTATTACATCAATCTCATCTGAAAGAGAATTGATTGATCAATTTGGTAGTCCTTCTGCATCTAATGCATCTGATTGGCTGGTCGCATCAGAATATCTTGCATACGGCGGTAGGCTCGCTGTTGTTAGAGCAGAAACAGGAGTAGTTAATGCAACTGCAACTGGAACTGGAGTTCTAGTAAAAAATAAAACAGATTTCGAGGCAGGAGCTTCTAGTGAAACTCTACTCGCTCGTTACGCTGGAACAGAAGGTAATAAGTATCGTGTCGTAGTAATTGACCGTGGTGCTGACCAAATCCTTGGAGTTAATGCTCATGGATTAAGTGTTGGTGGTACATACAACGATGGTACTAACAACCACGAAGTGTATGAAGTAATTGATACTAATACAATTGCTGTTATTAACGCAACTGCTAAAGCAACTGTTGCTGGTACTACACTTTCAATCGCTCCTTGGTACAACAACACATCGATTGCATCAACAGGTCTTAAGTTAAGTGCAGTTGGTCCTCGTCCTGGTACATCAGCATTTGCTGCTGAAGCATACCTTTCATGGGATGAAGTTCATGTTGCTGTAGTAGATGAGACAACAAACACAGTCTTAGAAAGATTTACATATCTCTCGAAGTTAAGTGATGCTAAGACCCCAGAGGGTGCATCAAACTACTGGAGAGATGTTATTAATAACGAGTCATCTTACATCTATAGTGGTGCTGAGATAACTTCTGGACTTCAAGCAACAGGAAATGCTTGGGGTAATACCGCTGCTTCTTATGCAGCAACATCAGGAGCACCTGAAAAGATGAAGTTAGCTCTTACAAGAGAGACACTTCTTTCTGGTGGTACTGATGATTATGTTTATACCTCTGGTGAGATACAAACTGCTTATGGTTTATTCAACGATACTGAGTCAACTTCAGTTGATTTCGTTATCATGGGTGGATCTATGGCAGCAGAATCAGATACTAAAGTAAAAGCAAACGCAGTTATCGGTGTTGCTACAAGCAGAACTGATTGTGTTGCTTTTGTATCTCCTCATGGTGGAAACCAAATCGCTGCTTCTGGTGGTGCTTTGACTTCTACTGCACAAAGAGATAATACAATTGCATTCTTTGATTCATTACCATCAACATCATATGCTGTTTTTGATAGTGGTATCAAGTATACATATGATCGCTTTAATGACAAGTATGTTTATGTTGGTTGCAACGGAGACATTGCTGGTCTATGTGTAAGAACATCTGAAACTGTAGATGACTGGATTTCACCTGCTGGACTTAACCGTGGCGGTCTCCGCAATGTAGTTAAGTTAGCATACAATCCTAACAAAGCAGATAGAGACGAATTGTATCAGTCAAGAATCAACCCAGTTGTTTCCTTCCCTGGTTCTGGTCCTGTCCTATTCGGTGACAAGACTGCTCTTGCTTCACCTTCCGCGTTTGACAGAATTAATGTTCGCCGTCTATTCCTCAATATTGAGGCTAGAGCAGAAGGACTTGCGAAGCAAGTACTATTCGAGCAAAATGATTCTATTACAAGAGGTGGTTTCAATTCCGCTATTACTTCTTACCTAGCAGAAGTACAAGCACGCCGTGGTCTAACTGACTACTTGGTTGTATGTGATGAAACAAATAACACACCTGCTGTTATAGATCGCAACGAGTTTGTTGCTGAACTCTACCTAAAACCAACTCGCTCAATTAATTATGTAACGGTTACAGTAACCGCAACGAGAACTGGCGTGGCTTTCTCTGAAGTCACTGGCCGTGGGTAGATAAATTACACTAAGCATAAAGTAACGAGGTAAAAACAAAATGGCATTAGCAAGTAATGTAAATGATTTTCTACAGAGAGTTGGTCAGGGCGTTAAGCCCAATATGTTTGAGGTGAGGGTTCCTTTCCCAACTGCTCTGAATACAGGTGGTGCAGACGATGAGATTATTACTCTTCTCTGCAAGTCAACGAACCTACCAGGTTCTTCACTAGGAAGTATTGATGTTCCTTTCCGTGGTAGAACAGTTAAAATTGTTGGTGATCGCACCTTCGATAACTGGTCTGCTGTATTCTTCAATGATAAAGAAATGAAGATACGCTCAAGATTTGAGAAGTGGATGGAGAGCATGAATACTCATGAAGGAAACTCTTCTCCTTTATTCACACCAGGTGGTACTTCAAGGTACATGTCTGATGTTGAAGTTGATCAACTTGAAAAGAACAATACCGCAAACGGTGAGGTTCTAAGAAGTTATAAACTGTGGCACGCATTCCCAACAAGTATTTCTCAGATTGATCTTGCTTATGATAGCAATGATCAGATTGAAGAATTCACTGTTGAATTTCAAATGTCTTACTGGACAGTTGAAGATGGAGGCAAATCTGGCATTTCTATAGCCTGATAAATAGTATTGATACTATTGGAAATTTGCGATGAGTCAACTATTTGGCTTCCAGATCAACAGAAAACCTGGTAACAAAGGGCAATCTCCTGTACCACCTAATGCTGATGACGCTATAGCAGTCGCAGCAGGTGGTTACTATGGAACATATGTAGAAACGGACAACCAATCTCGTAACGAGTTTGAGTTGATCCGTAGGTATCGTGACATGGCGATACACCCAGAAGTTGACAGTGCTGTTGATGAGGTTGTTAATGAATTTGTTGTCAGTGATTTGAATGACAGTCCAGTTGAAATTAACTTAGATAATCTAACTGTAAGTGCTGGAGTAAAAAATAAAATTCGTGCAGAGTTTGATCATATCAAAAAACTTTTGAACTTTGATCAGAGAGCACATGAAATCGTCCGTTCATGGTATATTGACGGACGAATTTTTTATCATAAGGTAATTGATTTAGACAACCCTAAGAAAGGTTTACTCGAACTTCGTTATATTGATCCTATGAAGATCAAGAAAGTTCGTCAAAAATTGGGTGAAGCAAAGAATAAGGATGCTGTAACAAGAGCAGCAGTAAAAGGAACTGCACTAGAACATGAGTATGGAACCTTTGTAGATTACTATTTGTATAATCCAAAAGGATTTTATAAGGGTGGTGTACTAGGACCAATAGGAGACATGTCATTGTCTCAAGGAATTAAGATAGCAGTTGATGCAATTACTTACATACCATCTGGATTGCAAGATCTTAATAAGCGTATGGTGATGAGTTTCTTGCATAAAGCAATTAAATCACTCAACCAACTTCGCATGATTGAAGATGCGTTGGTTATCTATAGATTATCAAGAGCACCTGAAAGAAGAATTTTTTATATTGATGTAGGTAATCTTCCGAAGATAAAAGCGGAACAATATCTGCGTGATGTCATGTCTCGTTACAGAAACAAGTTAGTATATGATGCTAACACTGGTGAGATGCGTGACGATAAAAAGCACATGAGTATGCTTGAAGATTTCTGGTTACCTCGTAGAGAGGGTGGTCGTGGAACTGAGATCACCACGCTACCAGGAGGGCAGAACCTTGGCGAACTCAAGGATGTGGAATATTTTAAGAAGAAGCTCTATAATTCCCTTAATCTTCCTCCTTCAAGGCTCACAGATGATAACAAAGGATTTAACCTTGGTAAAACCACAGAAGTCCTCCGTGACGAGATTAAGTTTACCAAGTTCATTGGAAGATTACGTAAAAGATTTAGCGAACTCTTTCAAGACCTGGTCAAGACGCAACTCATCCTCAAGGGAGTAATAACTCCTGAAGATTGGGATGAAATGAAAGAGCATATTCAATATGACTATCTCTTTGATAATCATTTCAATGAGTTAAAAGAAATTGAGATGATGAATGCTCGTATGCAAGCAGTCACTCAAATGGATCCGTTTGTTGGTAAGTATTATTCTATTGAATATGTTCGTAGAAATATATTGAATCAGAAGGATCAAGAGTATAAGGATATTACTAAGCAGATTAAAGCAGAGGTTGATCAAGGTCTTCTAATAGATCCAGTTAATGTCACTCAGTTTGATACTATGGATCGTCAGAATATGGCATTTGCTCCAGAAATTGACGCAGAACAAGCGGCAATTGAAGCAGGACAGGAGCAAGATAGAGCTGATGATCAGCATAAAAAGGATCTAAAATTAGCTAAAGCACAACCTAAGCCTTCTAGTAATACTAAATAAATTATATTGAACTCTTATTATGACTGAAAAAGTTGAAGAACCAACATTAGATGTAGGCACTGTCGATATCGTTAACAAGATTAGGGATAACGATAGAGCGTCTGCTATTGATGATATACATGATTTGTTATTCGCTAACTCAGCGGATGCTATGGCCAAATACAAAGAGGTTGTAGCAAAATCTATGTTTGATAAACCTACCGAAACAGAGCCAGAGAAAAATGAAACTGATAACGGAACAGATTGAAGATATTAAACTCCTTAGAGAGGAGAAAGATGGTAAGAAACTCCTTTACATTGAAGGAGTATTTTTGCAATCTGAGATCGTTAATCGTAATGGTCGTAAGTATCCTTTTGAAACTCTAAACAGAGAAGTACAAAGATACAACGAAGAATATGTAAAGTCTAATAGAGCTTTAGGCGAACTCGGTCATCCAGATGGACCTACAATAAATTTGGATAGAGTATCACATAAAATTGTAGAACTCCGCGCAGAAGGCAACAACTTCATGGGCAAGGCACAGATCCTTGATACACCTATGGGTAAGATTGCTAAGTCCCTTTTAGATGAGGGTGTTCAACTAGGAGTTTCTTCAAGAGGTATGGGAAGCATCGATAAAATGGAAGATATTTCTGTAGTAAAAGATGACTTCATGTTGACTACTGCTGCTGATATAGTGGCAGATCCTTCCGCACCTGATGCATTTGTCAATGGAATCATGGAAGGTAAAGAGTGGGTTTGGCAAAATGGTATCCTTAAGGAGACCGAAGTTGCTAAATACAAGGGAGCTATGGACGCGGCAAGTCGTGGAAAGCTCGAAGAAAGGACACTTCAAGTCTTTAATGACTTCCTTTCAAAACTTTGATTTAATAAATAAATCTAGTAATAATTATACGGAAACTACGAGGGAACTCAAAATGTCAGATATGCTTAACGAAAAGTTTGCGAAGTTAGCCGCTGAGAAGGAAATAGTTGTAGAGGACGATCAAACATCGATGCCTACTGTACAAGCAACTGTTATACCTGGAACAGGCAGCGATCCTTCACAAGTTTCTGACGCTCAGACTGCTAATTCTACAGCTGCTGGCGATCAAGGCACACAACCAACCGTCTCACCATCCGCAGCTCCAAGTGGGCAGTCAATAACTGACTTGGGTGGAAGTACAACTACTCCTAATGAGCACGATGAAGATGGAGAAGAAAATCCAGGTGCTAAGGCGGCTGCTCCTGTTGGAGATAAGGCAGCACAAAGCGATGGATCTGCTCAGACTGGTAGCATCAATGATGCTGGCGATCAGGGTACACAACCCACAGTTGGTGCTGAAGTAGCATACGGAACTGGAATTGGTAGTGCAGTTACATATCCTATTCATGCAGGATTTGAATTGGATGTTTCCGATGACATCAAAGCCCTATTAGAGGGAACAGAACTCTCTGAAGAGTTTGCCGAGAAAGCAAAGACAATTTTCGAGGCTGCTGTTAAAGCAAAACTTCAGGAAGAGTATAACAAGCTTGTAGAACACTTTGCCAAAGAAACAGAAGAGAAGATCGCCGTAGGTATTAAAGATCTCTCTGAAGATGTTAATGGTACAGTTAACTACGCCGTGAGACAATGGCTCGAAGAGAATCAGTTAGCCGTTGATCGTGGTATAAAGAATGAGATAACAGAAGACTTCATTGCAGGTCTGAAGAATCTCTTTGAAGAGCACTACATTTCTATCCCCGATGAGAAAGTCGATGTGGTAGAAGGTATGGCTGATCAAATTCGTGAGATGGAAACTCGCCTTGACGAACAGGTCAAGTCTAATGTGAAACTACAAACCCGTCTAAATGAGACTGCAAAAACAAATATTCTGAACACTGTTTCAGAAGGACTAGCAGATACTCAGAAGGACAAACTCAGCAAGCTCGCTGAAGCAGTTGAGTTCGTTTCTGAAGAAGATTACACCAAGAAAGTTAATACTCTCAAGGAGTCATACTTCAAAGAAGCAACCGCAACTCCTAGTGAGATTGCAAATGAGTCTCCAGTAGAAGGAGCATCAGATAAGGATGTGACACCAGCAATGGCAAGCTACCTTGATGCGATGAATCGCTGGAACGCTTAATTATAACCCTATTTACTTTTAAGTTAGAAAAATGTTTAACGCTAAAGCTCTAACAGAAAAGTGGGACCCTGTTCTAGGTCATGAAGGCGCAGGAGCCATCAAAGACAATTATAGAAAGGCAGTCACCGCTGTTCTATTAGAAAATACAGAAAATCAACTACGCGAAGAGCGTGGAATGATTAATGAAGCTTCTAACACTGTAGGTGCTATAGGTAATAACGCACTATCTGGATCTGGTCTTGATACCAAGACTGGTGGTCTAGCAGGTTTCGACCCTGTAATGATCAGCTTGATCCGCCGTGCTATGCCTAACCTCGTTGCATACGACATCTGCGGAGTTCAACCGATGAGTGGTCCAACAGGACTAATCTTCGCGATGAAGTCTCATTATCAAGAGCAAGGTTCAGCACTTCGTGCAGGCCCAGAAGCTCTATACAACGAAGCAGATTCAAGCTTCTCTGCTTCATCTGCTGGTCCCGCTGCTTACAACCAGACTAATGCTTCTGGTGGTAACGACACTCATCCTCGTGGTGACGGCGGTACTACAGACGCTAACCCAGGTCTTCTTAACGATACATCAGGAGGTGGTACAACTACTGGAAACTACGAACGTGGTGAAACAGGTATTGCCAGAGAAGACGCTGAAACTCTAGGATCAGGTTCAACCTTATTCAACGAAATGAGCTTCAGCATCGAGAAAACCTCGGTGACAGCTAAGACTCGTGCTTTAAAAGCAGAGTACACACTAGAACTTGCTCAAGACTTGAAAGCAATTCATGGTCTTGATGCAGAGCAAGAACTCGCTAACCTATTGTCTAGTGAGATCCTTGCAGAAATCAACCGTGAAGTTGTTCGTACAGTATATACAGTCGCTAAGTCTGGTGCTCAGAACAATGTTGCCAACGCAGGTGTATTTGACCTAGACGTTGACTCAAACGGAAGATGGTCAGTTGAAAAATTCAAGGGACTTATGTTCCAAGTTGAGAGAGATGCCAACGCAATCGCACAGCAAACTCGTAGAGGAAAGGGTAACTTTATCCTAACATCTGCTGATGTTGCTTCTGCACTTGCTATGAGTGGTACTCTTGACTACTCTTCAGGTCTAACTGGTCCTGGCGGTCCATCCGTTGGAGATGTAGATGACACTGGAAACCTACTTGTAGGTACAATGAACGGACGCATTAAGGTCTATGTTGATCCTTACTCTGCTAACGTTTCTGGAACACACTACTATGTTGTAGGTTATAAGGGTTCTTCACCTTATGATGCTGGACTATTCTATTGTCCTTATGTTCCTCTCCAGATGTTAAGAAGCATCGATCCATCAACCTTCCAGCCCAAGATTGGCTTCAAGACAAGGTATGGTATGGTTGCAAACCCATTCGTTGTAGCTGCTAATGGTACTCCTGACGCTGAGGCATTGACTCACGCAAGGAACCAGTACTACAGAAGGGTTCGCGTTGCAAACCTAATGTGATATTCGGTCACGATATCAAGATCAAAGGGGAGCTTCGGCTCCCCTTTTTTTATTAAATATAGTATGCTATAATAGTAACTATAAGGTTCGACACATGAACGGTAGATTAGACAAGGTTACAATGACTCACAAGTTGATCCGTTTAAAGCAGGAGTTGAAAGACAAATGTGATAGAGGAGAAATGGGTGAGTGGGAATGCATAGGTGCTGATAAGTATCTTAATAGATCCCTAGATGTCCTAGAAGAATACTACATGTAATGATACAAGAAACCGATTTCAGATACAGTACAGAGAAAATGAAACTTCGAGCTCAAGCTTTGAAGATCCTCATGAGTCATTTTGGTGAGGAGACTTATGGTGATTATCCGAATAGAGCAATCTATGAGTGTGCTAATGATTGGTGTGAAAAACAAGTAACCACTAATGGTCTTGTTAATTATTATAAGGCATACTACAGTAATGGAAACTATTGATCCTGGTAAAATATTTTCGATGAATCCAAATTATTGGAACATCAAGGAAAAGAAAATAGGTAGGTCAGAGAACAGGATCGTTGTAGTACATAATTTTTTTGAGAATCCTATTGCAGTAAGAGATTACGCACAATCACTTTCGTATGTTAATACGATAGAAGGTGAGGTAAGTGGAACACCAGGATTCATTCATAGGATAGGTAATGGTATATCAATTTTACAAGAACCAATTGTAAAACTTATTATGCATTCCTTTAATGCTAGTAATGATTTTCTAGTAAAGTGGGATAAGAATAAGTATACCTTTCAATCATATGATCCTTTAAAATCAGTCAGGGTAATGAGTCTGCATCCTCATATTGATAATATGAGATATGCTGCTGTTCTTTCATTGAATAAAGATGATGAATATATTGGAGATGATAATGGAACAGCATTTTGGAGACACAGTACTAGACAAGAAGAATACATCTGTAGTGATCATAACTACCGTGCTAAACGGATGGTGAATAGACCACCAGTGTATGTAAAATTAGATCCTTCCGCACATAATTTTGACGAATGGACTAGATATCATATAGAACAACACCACTTTAACAGTTTAATACTATATGAAGGTAACATGTGGCACTCTCCATATTTTACCGCAACCAAGTGGACAACTAACCGTTTAACTTTCAACGCATTCCTAGATTGATGGAGAACCTTAACCTAACAGTACTGTCGATAATAGTTGTAGCGTCATCGAGCTTGCTTTTAGTTGTGATTTGGGGTATACTAAGTATTAAAAGTTTGTTAAAGGAACGTTCCATAATAAAAAAGTTTGAACGCATGAAAAAAATGGCTCGTGGTATATGGGATGAAACAGACGATTAAGAGGAAGACTATGGATAAACACGACATTCCCTTTATAGGAGATTTTTATACAAAGGCAGAAGTAGATGCAATGGTTGCCGCTGCCCTTGATGAAGCTCGTGCTATTGATGAGAAGTCTATGGCAGAGCATAATTTCAAAGCAACTATCATCAGTATGATCCTCGGATTCATTTGTCTTGCTTTATTCCTTGACGGTACATTAAGATTGTTAGGAATTATACCACCTTTCATGGATATAGATATAAGTATAGTTGATAAGATTGCTGAGAAAGTAGAGACAGAAGTTCTACCTTTAATCAATCAGGCAAAAGGATATATACCCAGAATATGAACCCCTTAACTGATCTGCTTTTTACTATTACATGGTTTGTATTATTGGTATGGGCATTCAGAACAATGGCAAGAGGGTGGAATATGGAAGAACAAGAACCTAATAAGATAGATCTATCTCATCCAGAAATGAGAGACCTAAAGGATGGTGATGAACTACTAGTTGTAAACTTTGGTGAAGTAGAACCACAGGATCCTTTATACAAGTCAATGAAAGATCGTATTGATACTTTAAGGCAGGATGATGTGGATGACGAGGATGATGACGATAACGATGGGGATGTGCCAGCTAGATTAGTGGGTGCTCCTAAGTAGACAAAATTCAGAATTGCTGTTATAATATCTAAATACAGTTACTTATTCTGGAGGCTGCCATGTCTACTAATGTTAAGTTCACAAAGAGTTTTGCCGAGTATATTAGGGAAGAGTTAAAGTACTACGATGAGCATCCAGAAGAAAAGGATCCAATAGAGGCACACTCTAATGAGATGGTTTCATATGAGGTGGAATATACAACAGGCGAATAATGGATTATAAAACTTCAGGAGTTGATATAGAAGCAGGTAATGCTTTTGTAAATAAACTCAAAGCCAACGCCCCTTCTATAGGTGGCTTTGGTGGTATGTTTAAGGTTCCTCCTGACTACGAGGAACCTATTTTAGTATCTGGTGCTGATGGTGTTGGAACTAAAATGAATATAGCAAGGGTATTTAATGACTATACTACTATTGGTATAGACCTTGTTGCTATGTGTGTTAATGATGTGATTACATCTGGTGCTAAACCATTATACTTTTTAGATTATGTTTCTACTAAGAAGATAGATGAGAATGTTGCTGACATTATGGTTGGCATTCTTAAGGGGTGTGAGATAGCAGGAGTAGAATTAATAGGTGGAGAAACTGCTGAACATTTCAGACAAGGTGATTATGATCTTGCTGGTTTCTGTACTGGTATAGTAGAAGACTATCTAACAATTACTGGTGTAGGTATTAAACCAGGTGATAAGATAATTGGTGTAGCAAGTAGTGGTCTGCATAGTAATGGGTATACTCTCATTAATGATATGCTATGGAGGCATAAGATTTATTATAAAGATACTCCAGAATTAATTACTCCTACACACATCTATTCACCAATGGTTGAAAAACTATTAGGTGAGACTGATTCTATCTTTGGTATGGCACACATCACTGGTGGTGGATTACTAGAGAATGTATCCAGAGTTATTCCTGATGGATTGGAAGCAAGGATAGTGGACAGTTCATGGACTGTCCCAGACATCTTCACAAAGGTTCAGAATAATGGTAACATATCGGATGACGAAATGAAGAAGGTATTCAATCTTGGTATTGGATACTGTTTGATTGTTCACCCAGAAGCAGCCAATGATATAGTGCAAATTATAGATGAGGACTGCTGGATTATTGGTGAAATAAATACTAAAACTTAGGATGTAACAAATGGCACAAGAAACTATTAAATTTATCATCCGTCAAGATGGTATGGTAACAGAAGAAGTCATGGGTGTCTATGGAGATGCTTGTGAGAGATTAACAAAGCGTGTTGAGGATGCCTTAGGTCATGTACATTTCACGCAAGAGACATCAGATCATTATGTAACCCCAACTGTAACGGAGCAACAAAATGTCACACTTTAGTACCATTAAAACTCAGTTAAAGAATAAGGAGACATTATTAGAAGCATTAAATCTTCTACAGTGTAATGTTAAAGAGAAGCAGGATCTAGTTATAGAGAACCCATCTCATGCAGAAGATCATCCTGTTATGAATGCTTGTATTGGAGTAGCACCTGACATTGGGTTCTGTTGGAACGAACATACAGGTAGTTATGATCTATATTCTGATGAGCAGACATGGAGTTTACCTACTCCACCTTCTAGGTTTATTGATAAGGTAACTCAGCAGTATGCGAGGATGACTGTTCATAATACTATGAAGGAAGATGGATGGCAGGTAGCAGAAGAATGGGAGATGGATGATAACTCTATTGAGTTAACTCTTACAAGATGGACTTAGATGATAGCAAACATTCTAAAAAATAAATCCAAGGAGTTAAGGGAAGCAGGTATACCACTACCCAAAACAAAACAGGAAGCCATTGCTTTAGGTACAACTAGATTTGTACCTGAGGATGGTATAGAAAGAGTGTTAAGACAATATGGATCCAAGAAATTTCCTAATGGATCCATAGAATTAGCATCAAGTCGTAAGAGGAATGTAGGATGTTCTCATCCTAAACGGAAACATCGCATACAATCCCAGACTGATCCTAATGTAGATAAGCAAGCATACGCAGAGATTTGTGCAGATGCTGCTTTTAATGAATGCGAAGCACATCATATTATGCCGTTGGCAAGATGCCAACCAATGTTTGAGGGTAAGACAGAAGAAGAACGACAAGCAATAAGAGATAGAGATGCTAAATTTGGAATCTATTATGGTAATGACGCACGAAATATAATGGTTCTGGATTGGCGTACACACAAAGAAGTACACGAAGAGTATAATGCTCTTGACAGACACTTGAAAATGTTAGACAATGTATCAAGCACTACCACCAGAATTACATATCAAGGATAGTCCTATTGCAGGGCAAGGTATCTTTGCTAGAGAAGATATAGATGCTATGATGTATCTTGGTATATCTCATGTGGTTGTGGATGAAACTATCTACAGAACTCCTCTTGGTGGATTCATAAATCATTCAGAAGATCCTAACTGTATCAAGTGGGAAGAGAAAGGATTGTATTATATAAAGACTCTAAGAAAAATACACAAAGGTGAAGAACTCTTTTTGAAGTATACTTTTTATAAGATAAATAAAGTATAGCTTGGGAAGTTGGCATGGCGGCTAATTGGTATAAAGAACAACCAACAAATAGAAATTTTTTAAACCCTATTGGTTTCCAATTAAAGTTGGAAAAGTTTGCAGGGGTTGATTTCTTTTGCCAATCTGCTAATGTACCTGATATTTCAATGCCAGTAACTGATGTACCATCACCATTTAGGTCATTGCCTATAGTTCCTGGTGGTGGAGTAGAGTTTGGAGATCTTAGTGTAGAGTTTATTATTGATGAAGATCTTAAAAACTATATGTCTATTCATAAATGGATAAGGGCAAATGGTAGAGCAGACTCTAATGATAATACTCCACCAAAAGATGAGTATACTCAGGGTCAGTTACACATTTTAACTTCATCATTTAATCCAGCATTTGTTGTAGACTTTAGGAATATATTTCCTATGAATTTGACATCGATGAACTTTGATGCTAAAGTTAGTGATGTAGATTATATCACAGCATCAGTAACATTCAAATTCCAAGAGATGTTTATTCGTGATAAGAACTTTACTAATATTTCATGAACTTTGAAACTCTTCGTAATAAATTTGAGAAATTAAGAGAAGACTGGACAGAGGATAGTCATGTAGACTTCCAGTTTAAGAACAAAGAATATAGTGCTGACCTAGCACAGATCGCATTAGACATCCCCTTCTGCCATAATAAATACTTAAACCACTACACTGATATATCTCAGATTAAAACCTCACTTGAGTTTGAAATTCGCAAACTTATTAGAGAGAAGCGTGAATACTATGGAGGAGAAGCTGACGCAAAAGTCTATGCTGAAAAACCTTTTGGTAGTAGGATCTCAACTCAAGATAAGATGAAAGTCTATGTAGAGTCTGATGATGAAGTCATCAACCTAGAAGCGAAAATCAAATACCTAGATCAAATGCTTTATTGGTTAGATCAGGTAATGAAACAAATATCAAATAGAGGTTTCCAAGTCAAGAGTGCTATTGAGTGGGAGAAGTTTATTAATGGACAGTGATGACAAACCTCTCAGTCAAGAAGAAGAATGAAGTATACATTACTATTCATTCTGAAGAAGAGCATGTCCATAAAGAATTAGCAGACTACTTCACATTTGAAGTACCTGAAGCAAAGTATTTAAAAAAGAATCCTAGGTATAGGTATTGGGATGGTACTATTCGTTTGTACTCACCTGGTACTGGTGCATTGTATCATGGTCTAGTTAATAAATTACATGCGTGGGCTGATGAGAGGCAGTACCAGATAGACTATGAGAAAGATGAGTGGTATGGAGATGTATATGAGGAAAATGATTTTGTCTCACCTAGAGGTGTCAAATTCTTCATGGATAAAATATCCAAAATAAAACCTCGTGACTACCAGTACAAGGCAGTCTACGAGGCTATAAAGAATAATCGTAAGCTTTTACTTTCTCCTACGGGGTCTGGGAAGTCTCTTATGATCTACTCCATAGTCAGATACTATGCTGCCACCGCAAAGAAGATACTTATAATCGTCCCAACTACTTCCCTTGTGGAGCAAATGGTCAACGACTTCGTTGACTACGGATGGAGTGCGGATGCTCATGTTCATAAGATATACAGTGGTAAGGATAAGAATACAGATAAACCAGTTATAATATCTACTTGGCAATCTATTTACAAATTTCCTAAGAGATACTTTGATGATATAGATTGTGTCATTGGTGATGAAGCACATCTATTCAAGAGTAAGTCACTAACTGGTATAATGACTAAGTTACATAATGCCAAATATAGATTTGGTTTTACTGGAACTCTTGATGGGAGTAAAACACATAAGTGGGTACTTGAAGGATTGTTTGGTGATTGTAATCGTGTCACCAAGACAGATGATTTAATTAAACAAGGTCACTTATCCAAATTCAGGATCAAAGTTCTCTTGTGTAAGCACCCTCCTCAGTATTTAGATAATTACCAAGATGAGATAGACTATCTTGTAAGTCATGTTGGTAGGAATAACCTGATCAAGAATCTAGTTAAAGATCTAGAAGGAAATACCCTAGTACTCTTTAATTATATCGAGAAACATGGAGAACCGCTATTTAATTTAATAAATAATTCCATATTGGCTCCGCGTAAATCTTTTTTCGTACACGGAGGAACCGATGTAGAAGACCGAGAACAAGTACGACAAATTACGGAGGAAGAACATAATGCTATCATCGTTGCGTCCTATGGGACTTTTTCTACTGGCATCAACATTAAGCGTTTGCACAATATCGTCTTTGCAAGCCCATCCAAATCACGGATCAGAAATCTCCAGTCCATCGGGAGAGTTCTTAGAAGAGGAGAGGGAAAGGACATTGCCACACTCTATGACATCGCAGACGATATTGGTGGACAAAATTATACATTAAAACATCTAGACCAAAGAGTTACGATCTATAATGAAGAACAATTCAAATACGAAGTCATCAGAATCAACCTCAAATAATATGGAAGAAGATTTTTATGCTACAATAAAATTATCTTCTGGTGAAGAGATCATAGGAAAAGTATGTTATCTTCCTGATGAAGATAAGGTACTTATCGATAGACCCCTATTGGTTGAAGTTGCTAAAACTAAAAAAGGTAATGTCGAAGTATCTGGATTCTCTTTGAAAGAATGGATCAATGCAACCTTTGAAAATATGTTTATCATTGATAAGTCCAGTGTTATCACCATGTCTGAACTAGAAGATAAGATTGCAGAGTTCTATGTTATGACATGTCAGAGAATTGATGCTGGTAAAACAGCTGGGCATGGTGGTCATAAACTCCCTAGAGCTTCGGGGTATCTAGGGTCAATCGCTAAAACCAAGAATACTTTAGAGGATATCTATAAGAAGAGCTAAGGGCCTAACCTCCTCTTGAACCCTGACAGAGTTATCCTACTGACATTTTATGGTTTTGTCAAGCCCCTTTACAAAAATCATTCTGCGTGCTACACTTATGTGAGGTAGAAGAATGAAATAATGGCATCTACAATGGCAAGAAAAAAAACTGAGTACTACGTTAATAACAAAGAGTTTCTTGCTGCTATCACAGAGTATAGACACTTAGTCATTAATGCTCGTGAGAACGATAAACCTCGTCCTCGTGTACCCAATTATATTGGTGAATGTTTTTTAAAGATTGCTACACATCTATCATATAAACCAAACTTTGTCAATTACATGTTCCGTGAAGATATGATCTGTGACGGAATTGAGAACTGCTTACAGTACATTGATAATTTTGATCCAGAGAAATCTAAGAATCCTTTTGCTTATTTCACTCAGATTATATACTATGCTTTTTTAAGACGAATTCAGAAAGAGAAAAAGCAGTTAGAGATCAAGAGTAAAATTTTAGAGAAGTCTTCTTATGATGAGGTGATGCACACCGATACATATGATGGTAGTATGTCAGGTATGAATGCTTCCTATGCTGACATGGGTAGCATCAAAGAAAACATTGAAACTAAAATGAACCGATGAATTTTTTGGAAGTACAATTAGCAGTAATAAGAAAACTAAGAGAATTATACCCAAATTCTAAAGCGGTATATATTATTAAAACAACCCTCCTATGAAGATAGCAGTCATTACTGATCAACACTTAGATGGTCGTAAAGGTTCGCTACCTTTTTGGAATTTCTGGCAGCAATTTTATGATGAAATCTTTTTCCCTACTCTTAAAAAGGAGGGTATCACCACCGTCTTTGATCTTGGCGACACATTTGATAATCGAAAGTCTCTGGATTATAATACTCTGGCGAGGATTAAAACTCATTATTTCGACAGACTTAGAGGGATTGATGTACACATGATTCTAGGGAATCATACGACTTATTATAAAAATACTAATCGTATCAATTCTCCTGAGTTATTATTGGAACAGTATGATAATATAAAAATATATACGGAACCAACTGAAGTTAAGTTTGGAAGTAAAGAGTTTTTAATGCTTCCTTGGATTAACTCTGGTAACAAAGATATATCAATGGAGTCACTTGAGAATTCAAATGCATCTATTTGTTGTGGACATTTAGAAATAGATGGCTTTGAGGTTACTCCAGGAATGAAGTTTGATCATGGTGGATTCGATCCATCTACATTCAAAAGGTTTGATCGAGTATGGTCTGGACATTTCCATCACAGATCTAAGAAAGGAAATATTCAATACCTAGGTAATCCATACCAGATGTTCTGGAATGATTATAAGGATCAAAGAGGATTTCATATCTATGACACTGAGACCGATAGGTTAAAGTTTGTCAAAAATCCATTTGAAATCTTTGACAAAATATACTACAATGATATAGATAACGACTATAATAAAGTTGATACCTCTTATTATACTAACAAGTATATAAAGATTATTGTAGAAGAGAAGCGAGACTACCAAATGTTTGAAACATTGGTTGATCGTTTATACAACAGTGGATCACACGATGTCAAAATAGTAGAAACATTAGTTTCTGAAGATGATAAAGAAGATCTAGATATATCTACTAAGGATACATTGACACTACTCAATGAATACATTGATGAGGTGGAGATGACCGTAGATAAAACTTCTTTAAAAAACTTAATGCGAACCCTATATATTGAAAGCTGTGAGGTAGTATAATGTTTATCGTGACACTGGAAGATAAACCAGAGGCACTATATTCAATCTTCGGTGAAAAGGATGAGAGGGTTATACCTTTATTTCTTGAACATGATGATGCTGAGAGGTATCTTTTAATGTTAGATGAAGCAGAAGACTATCCAGAAATGCAAGTTATTGAGATGGAAGACCATGTTATAATAAAGGCATGTCATGACAGAGGGCAAAGTTTTACCGTGATCACACCTGATGATTTATTGATACCACCTGATGATAGAGAATGATAACTTTTAAAAAGGTTCGTTGGAAGAACTTCTTGAGTACAGGAAATGTATTTAATGAAGTAGATCTCCAAGGGGCTCGAACAAATTTAATTGTTGGCACTAATGGTGCTGGTAAGTCAACCATCTTAGATGCGTTGACCTTTTCTCTCTTTGGGAGATCTTTTAGAAAAATCAGTAAGAGTATGCTGGTTAATAGTGTCAATGAGAAGGACACTATAGTTGAGATAGAGTTTGGTATCGGTAAAAACAATTATCATATCACTCGTGGTATTAAACCATCTAAGTTTGAAGTATCTTGTAATGGTAAGTTATGGGATCAGGATTCAAAGGCAGTAGATCAGCAGAAGAATCTAGAACAGAATGTATTGAAGATGAACTTCAAGTCATTTACACAAATTGTAGTGTTAGGATCTAGTACCTTTGTTCCTTTTATGCGTTTGCCTGGCACACAACGCAGAGAGATCATTGAAGATATTCTTGATATTCAGGTATTCTCTGTAATGAATCAGAGGTTGAAGGATAAGGTTAGAGATAATAATGAAGAAACAAAGGATCTTGATTATCAGATTACTATACTAGAGGAGAAAATAACTCTTCAGAAGAAGTATATGTTTGAGATGGAGAAGAAAAATAAAGAAGAAGCAGATAAAAAGAAAGAAAAGATTAAGGAATTGAAAGAAGAAGAAGAGGAAAGTTCAGAAAATATTCACAAACTCACAGAAGATGTGGAAAAACTATCCAAACAGATGGAGGAGTTATCAAATTCTAAAAATAAACTTAAGAAATTAAATCAATTCCTAACAAAGATACAGACAAAGCTTGCGACATGTGAAAAGGAACATGGATTCTTTGTTGATAATCATGTGTGTCCTACATGTACTCAGGTTTTAAGTGAAGAGTTTAGAGAAGATAAGATAAAGGAAGGTGAAAGTAAAGTAGATGATTTACAGATAGGGTTGGATGATCTTAATAATGCTATCGAGAAAGAAGAGAAGAGAGAGACTGAGTTTGTGAGACTATCAAAGGATGTTCTTGATCTTAATGCTTCTATTACTCAGGAAAATTATCAGATTACAACCATACGAAAAGGCATCAGTGATCTAGATAATGAGATTAAAGATCTTCAAGGCTTAAATCCTGACAAGAAAGGAGAATTTATTAAGCTAGAAGGCTTAATTACAGACAAGAAGGACTTGAAGGGTACTCTTAGTTCTACTAGAAAAGAGAAAGATACTTTACTAGCAGCATCTCAACTACTCAAGGACAATGGAATTAAGACTAGAATCATCAAGACTTATCTTCCTGCTATGAATCAATTGATTAATAAGTATCTTCATAGTATGGATTTTTATGTCAATTTTACCCTTGATGAGAACTTTGAGGAGATAATAAAGTCTAGATACCGTGATGTGTTTTCTTATGACAGCTTCAGTGAAGGAGAGAAAGCTCGCATTGATATTGCTTTGTTGCTTACTTGGCGTTCTGTTGCTAAACTTAAGAATTCAGTAGACACAAACCTTTTAATATTAGATGAAATCTTTGACGGCTCGCTTGATCAATCTGGTTCTTCTGATCTTGGTTGGATCTTACGCAATTTCGATGATAGCACTAATGTATTTGTCATAAGTCACAAGGAGGCTATGAATGACAAGTTCGATAGAACCATTACTGCTGAGAAAGAGAAGAACTTTTCCATCCTTAAGGAGACAGTTAACGAAGTGACACATGCACTGATCGGTTGACCCATTTCTTTGTTATCATAGGTACATCAGCAAAAGAAATGAATGTCCCAACAGGAAATTAAAGGAAATCTCGCAAGACTTCTAGCAACAGAGAACCTAGTAGTTGAGCATCGTAGTGTACCCACTGCACAGTTTAATGTGGACACTAGAGTATTGACCCTACCTAACTGGGATAAAGCAAGCAGCATTGTATATGATATGCTTGTTGGTCATGAGGTTGGACACGCACTGTTCACACCTAATGATGATCCTAGAGATTTTAAAGCACCTCAACCTTATGTTAATGTTGTTGAGGATGTAAGAATTGAGAAATTAATGAAGCGTAAGTATCCTGGTCTTCGTAAGAGCTTTGCTGGTGGATATGCTGAACTTAATGCATTAGACTTTTTTGAGATTCAAGATGAGGATTTAACACAGTTTTCTCTTATTGATCGTATCAACCTATATTATAAGGTTGGTGCTGCTGCTATGATTCCTTTTGAAGATGATGAGAAAGTATTTGTAACAAGAGCAGAGACCACTGAAACATTTGAAGATGTATTAAGCCTTGCTGAAGATATTCATACCTTTATAGAAGGTAAGAAGAAAGCAGAACAGGAGCAATTACAGAATCAACAACCATCTTCTCCCGATGGTGATGGAAAACTTGAGGTTCCAACAGCAGGAGAAGGTGAAGATGAAGAAGGAGAAGAGATAGATGAAGAATATCAAACACCTTCATCATCTCCAAGTGATGATCCTGCTCAATTAGATACACCTAGTTTTTCAGAAGGTGGTGGTGAGCATCACGAAGAAGGTAGCACTCAAGAGAAGTTTGATAGAAAGACAAGAGACTTAACTCAACCTTCTCACAATGGTAGAGAAATAACTTATGTTGAGATTCCTCAGAAGGTTGATCTTGATAAGTTTGTGGTTGATTGGAAAGTAGTTCATGACTGGATTGATGAGAATGCAGGTGAACAGGAACCACCAGAAGATCCAGAATATAGATGGATGGCATACTACGAAGATGTTGATCGTGAGTATCAAGAATTTCGTAATGAGAACAAGAAAGAAGTTAACTATCTTGTTAAAGAGTTTGAGTGTCGTAAGTCTGCTGATGCATATGCAAGATCTTCTACAGCAAGAACTGGTGTATTAGATACAAAAAATCTTCACACTTACAAGTACAATGATGATCTATTCAAGAGAATAAACATTGTTCCTGATGGTAAGAATCACGGTATGATCTTTGTTCTTGATTGGTCAGGTTCTATGCAGTATGAAATACTTGCTACTGTTAAGCAACTTCTTAACTTAACTGCATTCTGTAAGAAAGTTCAGATCCCATTTGAAGTATATGCCTTCACAAATGAGTGGCAGATAGCAGAGCGTGCTATCAAGAGTGGAGAACCAATTGAACATTATTATGGATGGTATGGTAATAGTAGAGATGATAGAAATTTAGTTAGAAATGAAATTCATTTGAATGAAGGTGGATTCCATTTAGTTAACTTTGTTTCTTCTCGTTCTAATCCTAAGGATTATGAGAGACAGTGCAGAAACTTCTTCAGAGAAGCATATAGTTTTTGCAACAAGACTTCTTATCAATACACACCAGGATTAAGTCTTTCTGGAACTCCATTGAATGAAGCAATTGTTCTTCTTAACTATATCATTCCTCAGTTCAAAAAGCAGAATGATCTTCATAAAGTTAATACTTGTATCTTGACTGATGGTGAAGCAAATAGTATTTCTTATGGTTGTCTCGTTGAGAGAATAGATCGTGAGGATTATATATCTGCTCGTAGTCTTGATTATGGTTATGTTCAACTAAGAGATCGTAAGACTGGAAGAGTTTATAGTAAGATGGATGGATGGAATACTTGTACTGCTACATTCATTGAGCAACTTCGTGATAGAAATCCTGGTGTGAATGTAATAGGATTCCGTATTCTTCCTGCCAAGAGACTATCTGAATTCGTTGCTAGATTTGCTGACTACTCACACTATGAGGAAGTACAGAAACAGTGGAGAAAAGAGAAGTCTGCTATTCTTCCATTCCCTAAAGGATATACTGCTCTTTATGCTATCTCCTCAAAAGATCTTGAGGATGATAATGAGTTTGAAGTACAGGAGGATGCAACTAAAGCACAAATTACTAGAGCATTCAAGAAGATGCTTAAGAGTAAGTCCACCAACAAGAAGCTTCTTAACTCATTTGTTTCGCACATAGCGTAACCAGTTGGGGAAGTGTCCACTATCTTCCCCATTCTATTCAATACCCATTATACTTAGTACATACAAAACAAATACTGAAATGGCATTCGACAAAAAATTCACTGATGAAGATTTGATTACTTTCCTATCAAGTGATGGTGAAACAGTTACTAGTGATCAAGTCAAAGGTGCTGCTACACACTTTGGTGTAAGACCACAAAGTGTTGCTAAAAGAATTAATAAACTTCCACAGTTTCAGAAAGTTACTCGTGGTGTATGGAACCTTACTGTTGCAGAGAAACTAGAGAGAGTCTATGAGGGACTACCAGCAATACCTGCTGTAGAAGAGAATCTTATACCAGACAAAGATCCAAACTATGTACCGTTTGGTAACTTCTCTGATGTTAAGAAAATAATTCAGTCAGGTATGTTCTATCCTACATTCATTACTGGTCTATCAGGTAATGGTAAGACCTTTAGTGTAGAGCAAGCATGTGCTGCTCTTGGTAGAGAATTAATTAGAGTTAACATTACCATAGAGACAGATGAGGATGATCTTATTGGTGGTTTCCGTCTTGTCGATGGGGCAACTGTTTGGCATAACGGACCTGTCGTGGAAGCACTTGAAAGAGGAGCTATCTTGCTACTCGATGAGGTTGACTTGGCAAGCAACAAAGTCCTATGTCTCCAATCCATACTTGAAGGTAAAGGTGTGTTCCTTAAGAAAGTAGGTAGATTTGTAAAACCAAAGTCAGGATTTAATATCATTGCTACTGCAAACACTAAGGGTAAAGGCAGTGATGACGGTAGATTCATCGGTACTAATGTATTGAATGAAGCATTCCTTGAAAGATTTGCCTTGACATTTGAGCAAGAGTATCCTACAGTGTCTATTGAGACCAAGATACTGAAGAAGGTATCTGGTAACCTTGGTGTACTAGACGAACAGTTCTGTGAAAGTCTTGCTAATTGGGCAGACATCATTCGTAGAACATTTAAGGATGGTGGCATTGATGAGGTTATTTCAACTCGTAGATTGGTTCATATCATTCGTGCATTCGCAATTTGGAATGATCGTTTGAAGTCAATCAAGGTTTGTGTCAATCGTTTTGATGAAGAGACTAAGCAATCATTCTTGGAACTCTATGACAAAGTAGATGCTGATGTAAATCTTGCAGGAGAAGAGAGTTAATCTCTTCTCTTTATTATCCAAACTGATTTTATTATTATGGCTAAAGCAATAAAGACAATTCTTACTCACTCGCATGTGAAGAATGCAGAGAAGTTTATGACAGAGTTTGTTACGAATGTAGAGGAAGGTAGATGGGAAGTGGATAGATCTCTTTACCGCAAGGTTAAAAGGACAAGGGATTATTTCTCTTGTGAATCTGGAAAGCAACATCCATCAAAACCCAAGAAGACTATGAAGATTGAAGTGGTACAGGATGAAGAGAGACAGATATTTCTTAAGAATCAGTTGGCAGAAGAAAGGAGTTGTTAATGAATATGAAGTATAATGAAGATGAATTACTGAAGGAGATTCAAGATTATATTGGACAAACCTACAGAGGACACTACTCTGTAGGAAATGTTCAGACTCTTGATTTGATTGATTCAGTTGGTGACGCAGAAGCATTTTGCAGAAGTAATGTGCTAAAATATGCATCACGCTATGATCGTAAAGGATCTGCACGCAAGGACATCATAAAGATTATTCATTATGGTCTCCTACTATTACACTTTAACGATAAGCGAGAAGCTGCTGATCGTTCCCTCGCAGCGAACCCGACTGCATTCACCGTTGATTATGACAAATGACCGTTACCTTAACTAAAATAACAGAAACTATTCTTAGTAATTTTTCTACTATTAATTCTTCGATAGTATTCAAAGCAGGAAATACAGTAAGAACTATTAGTAATGCTGAGAACATTCTTGCTAAGTTTACTAGTGAGGAAACATGGCCTATTGACTTTGCAATATATGATCTAGGTCAATTCCTAGGTGGTATTAATCTTCTTAGAACTGATCCTAATGATCCGATATCTTTGGACTTTTCTTCACAAGATCATGTAAAGATATCATGCCGCAAGAGATCGGTCAAGTATTATTTCTCTGACCCTGAGATTACATTGAAGTCAGCACCAGATAAGAATGTTAATTTCCCTGGTTCTGATATAGAATTTGAGATTGATGGTAATGATGTTAACTCCTTATGGAAAGCATCTGGAGTTTTTCTTTCTCCAGACTTGACATTCCAGTCTAGGGATAATAATATTAGATTGCTTCTTAGAGATAAGGAGAATGATACTAGTAATTCTTATAGGATAGATGTCAACGGAGATTGCACTGGTGATTATGAACTAGATGTTAAGATGGAAAACATTCGCTTGTTAACAGGTGATTATAAGGTTAAAGTATCTAAGAATCTTATTTCAGAATGGAAGATGCTTAAATCATGGAAGCGTTTACCCAATGATTATTCACAAGATGCGAATGATCTAACTTATTATATTGCACTGGAGCCTTAATGATTTTACCAGGAACTACAGTAACCATTAAGAATCCCACTTCCATATATTGTGGGTATGTTGGATTCGTTCAGAGAATTAGTGGTACTAACGCAGCAGTTC
>VTLG01014829.1_pt1 | contig 24854 bp, 20 predicted proteins | sample 4694571 | NCBI WGS metagenome assembly VTLG01 (sample SAMN12604809, study PRJNA352737) | marine metagenome | biome: ENVO:00000447; feature: ENVO:00000209|ENVO:00000569|ENVO:01000036; material: ENVO:00002151; isolation source: viral sequences binned using virsorter ...
TTAAAACTTTCTTCGGCAACACCATCTTTAAATATAATTATTGTGGGTGCCATTCTAATTCTATATTCTTTTTTTGCCTTTGCAGCTTTAGCAATATCTACACGAACATATTGAACTCCCTGCAATTCATTCCAATCACTAAAGGCATTAGCTTCGTTAAATTTTGCCCAAAATTCAACAACAACTATCGAAGTTTCATCATCACCAAATGCACTTTGTGAATTTAGTATATCTTCTAATGAAGAATCGTCTGCCCAGGTTTGTGAGAAGCTAGCAAAAGGAAGTGCTAGCATTAGAATAAGGATTAAATTCCTCATATTTAGTTATTTTTTTGGATCTCGTAAAGACGCTCATCAATCTTTTCAATTTCTTCTAAAATCTTATCTACGTCTTCTTGTGTATCCATTATTGTTTGTCGAATCAATTCATCTTTTAAATCATATTCGATTCTGTCAATAACAGGTTCTGGTAGTTCTTTTGCTTCGGCTATATCAGCTTGTAATGTAAACCACATACCTGCTAACATAACTACAAAAGTTACAATCATTCCTATTGTTTTTAAGTCTAGGGTTACTTTAGTATCTTCACCTATTTGTTTTGCCATCTTATCTAAATGTATAATTTATTCCAAAAGTTGTAATAAAAAATTCTGAGTCCCACATTTTGGTATATTCACCTTCAGCAAATATTCCTATTGACTTACTTAATTTCCAACCAATATTGGCCCCAGCTTGATAATCCCACCATTGTTCTCCTTCTGCTGCATCAGCTAAACCATATTGATCCCAGCTATTTCTAAATAAATAAGATAATGGAACTCTGCCATAATCATCCTCATCCCCCATTACATATTTGTGATAGGGTAAGAAAGCTGAACCATATAGGTGAGCCCAGAAATTTGATTTATAATGATAAAAATCAAATCCAACTACTGGACTAACTAGCCCAAATGTACTTGTATTACCTAATACTTGTTGGTTATATAATGAAATTAATCTTTTGTAAGGACCATCTCTGAATTGAGGGTCGGAAGAAGCTACAACTAATCCTTGTGGGTTATACCAAAAATAACCAGCTACATTTTGTTGTTGACCAGTTACTGGGTTTTGAATTGTTGTTTGATAGAATGCATCAGTAAATCCATACTCATATGCTAATTCATACCAATAATTTTCTTGGTTACCATCACCATCTAAAGCACTAACCCAAATTTCATAAGGATTAACACCATAAACTCTTTCATGAGTTCTAAAAGCAGCACCAGCTGAAATGCTAAATTTCTTTCCTATTGGTAATCTGGCTCTTACATCAGCTGCATTATAGTTAAAGTCATAAGCACCTTGATATCTTGATTCTAGTTTTACAATGTGGTATTTACCAGTATGTCTTAAGAAATATCTTTGATTTTCCCACTCTTCACCTCTACGTCTTTCTTTTTCAAAGTGAAATAAATATTCCCAACCTTGAACAGCAGAAGTGGGAGCTATAAGTGCATTTTGTCTTTCTATATTTTGGTCTCCAGTCCAAAAATTACCTGGTTTTCTTTCGTAACCAAATCTACCTAATTTACGGATACCAAATCCAATTCTATAATCTGATGGGAAATATTCGGTAACATCTTCAACTATTGGTACATCATATAATCCAGCACCTTCAGGTTGTCTAATTAAGTATTTTTTATCTGATGATTCATATGGTGCTCTATAGTCACCTGCTCCATAGATGGTAGCGTATTTAAAGAAGTCATTATAAAACTCTTTAAAAAAATTTTTCTTTGGCTTTTCGTCTTGTGCATTGACAGGGAAAGCTAGTAGTAAGGCAACAATTAATATTAATATCCTCATATTATTATCTTATTATATTTGATAATAAATATGACAGGATATTTTTAGATTTATCTATCCGTCACAGGAAATGCAATCTGCCTGGCGACTTCCTAAATCTCCTTTAATTACTGAATCTGTTCGTAAATAATAGAACGTTTTGACACCCAATTTCCACCCTTCCATATGCACTTGATTAATCCATTTAGGTGAATCATTAGGATCAAATGATAAATTTAACGATTGTGTTTGATCTATATACTTTTGTCTTTCAGCAGCTTGTTTAACTAGTTCTAACTGATTTATTTCTGGGAATGTTAGAAATACATCTTTTTCTTCTGCATTTAGAATATTATCAGGTAAACCTAATACTGATCCATTATCCTGAAGCATCTGTTTCCACCATTTTTCTTTATTTTCACCTTTAGCTTCTAAAACCGCCTCTAATGATTTATTCTTTCTAATAAAAGTTCCTTTGGCTCCATTAAAAGTATAAACATTAGCAGGTAAAGGTTCAATACCCGCACTAATACCACCACAAATAACAGAATTAGAAACAGTAGGTGCTACAGCTAATAAATGTGTATTTCTCATACCTGTTCCTCTACACCAAATTGGCTCCCCATATTCAGCAGCTAATTCCATGGAAGCTGTTTCAGCATCCATTCTTAATTTGTTAAATATATTCCTTGTATGGACTGTAGATGCTATTGAATTAAATGGTAAATTTTTCTGTTGTAAAAATGTGTGCCAACCCATTACACCTAATCCCAATGCCCTACCTTTTTTAGCATGATTGTGGGTTCTAACTAATGAATCTTTACCATTAGATTTATCTATAAACTCCTGCATTACTCCATCTAAAAACCAAATAGCAGTTTTAATACAGTCAGTATCTTTATATTCTTCCCACTTAGCTAAATTTAAAGAAGATAAACAACAAATAAAAGAATGCCATTCATCAGTAAACAAAGTAATTTCAGAACAAATATTAGTCATTGTTACATCTAAATTATTCATTCTATAAGCTATAGGATTATTTTTATTTACATTATCCTTAAACATTAAATAAGGTTCTCCAGTTTCCATCCTAGCTTTAAGAATTTTAGCCCATCTATTCATTGCTTCTGAATCCCTAGCTTCTAATTTTCTCATAAATGAATCTCCTACTACTACGCATTGATGTAAATTCAAGCATTGTCTATTAACATCTCCTTTAGGTCTTCTAATTTCCAAAAATTCATCTATATCTGGGTGCTCAATATCTAAATTAACTGATGCTGCCCCCCTTCTAACATTACCTTGATTAGTAGCTATAATAGATGAATCATAAATTTTACACCAAGGTACAACACCTTCAGATTTACCATTCCCTGTAATTCCATCTCCTCTAGGTCTAATTCTTGATACACTTATTCCTACGCCACCACCCTTTGAAGTTAGTCTCATTAGTTCAGCATTTGTTAAACCTATACCTCTAATTGAATCGGGAGTATCAATACCATAACAAGAAATAGGTAAACCTCTATCAGTACCCATATTTGAAATAACAGGAGAAGCTAAACCTATCCACCCATTCCAAATATATCTAAAAAATTTATTAGCCAGATCGGGTCTTTTTAATCTTTCTGCTGACGCATTAGCTACTCTTCTATAAGCTTGTTTTACTGTTTCATTAGGTAATAAATATCCTTTGGAAATAGTGGATAAAGATATTTCATCCATCCATTCTGGATATTCTTTTCCTGGGGTCCAATTACTATAATCTACTATTAAATTATTATCCATATTAAAATAAATCTGCGGCGTCCCAATTTTGGACACCCTTACTATAATTTGTTACTCTATTAGCAAAGAAATCAGTATGTTGTTTCCCAGCTGATAAGCTATCAAACCAACTCATTCTTTGTACTGCTTCATTATCTATTCCATTAACAATAGGCCCATAACCTAAATCACCCATTTTAGTATTAACTCTATGCTTAATAAATGATACTAAATCATATTTAGTACATCCTTCTAAATCACCCATTTCATAAACTTTATCAATAAAATCTAATTCCAATTTTAGGGATAAATGAGCAGCTTCCTCAATTTGTGCCTTTAATTCTGGTGTATCAAATTCAGGATGTTCTTTTAATAATGTTCTAAATAACCAGCAGCCAGCATTTGAATGTAATGATTCATCTCTAATACTCCATTCTACTATTTGGCCAACTCCTTTAAGTTTATTTTGTAATTTAAAAGATAATAAAACGGCAAAAGAAGAAAATAAATTAACGCCTTCAGTAAAAGCAGAAAATATAGCTAATGATTTAGCTCTTTCATGCCAGTCAGGAGTACCATCATGGGAATCTCTAACTTTCATTAATGCATCAATTTTAGCCATTGTTGTTTCATCTTCTAAAAATTCGGCAAAGTTATCTAATCCTAATTCTTCGTTTAATAACGAATAAGCTTCAGCATGTATAGTTTCAAAACACCCAAAAGTAACTGCCATTGCAATAACTTCAGGTTTTCTAAACCATTTAGTAACTAAGGTAGACCAATAATCATTTACTACTGTTTCTGTTTGGGCAAATCCCTTAAGAATAGAACCTATTATATTTTTTTCTGTTTCACTTAAATTTTGTTTCCAGTCATTCACATCCGCCATCATAGGTACCTCAGTCCAAAGCCAATGAGCTTGTTGTTGTTTCATATAAAAATCAAACGCTTCTGGATATTCAAATGGTTTATAAACGACACGTTCTTGTAATAATGATTTTTTAGCCATAATAATTTTTTAGTAAGTTATTGTAATTCTTCTTTAAAACCTTGAAGTTTTTGTCTAAGAAGAGCTTTATCAAATTTATCAGTATCAGTATCAAACTTATTAGTTTGAGTAGCGGGAGCAACATATTCTTCCTCCTCCAAATCAGTAGCATAATTATGTACTTCAAAATGGCCTGTAGCAGTATCAGCTTTAACAGCAAATGTAAGACCATCCATACCGTATCTGTTTTTCATTATATGAAATCTACCTGTACCTTTGACTTTATCTTCCTTTTTACGAGATAAAGACATTGAAAAATCAGTGATCATCAGCTTATCATAAGAACCAGCTGCCTTGTCACCTTCTATAATTTCGTCTTTAGCTCCTGCACGATTAACTTGTGAAACAGACCAAATAGGTATATCAAGTTCACGGGCTAATCCTTTAGTACTTCCATAAATATCATCAATTTCTTCCTTACGCTCCCTAGTTCGTTTTCTTGATGAGAGAAGATCAACATAATCAATAAGAACTAAATCTGGTTTAACTCCCATATTTGCAACCTTTGCAATATGTGATTCAATTGTTGATATTGTTGCCCTTCCTGTTGGATATTCTTTGATAATTAGATTACCAGGTAGTTGAGGAACTATTTCTTCCGCCTTTGGTTTTAACTGATCAGTTTTATTAACAGGAATTTGAGTAAAGAAAGCATCATATCGTTTTCCTACATAATCTTCTCCTAATTCTAAAGTATAATGTAATACATTATAACCTAATCTAACAGCATATCCACCTAAAGCTACAAGAGACCATGATTTACCACCTCCAGGATTACCAAAAATAAGACCAAAATCTCCATTTCCCAATCCACCTTGTAATAAGTCATTAATACGTTCCCAAGGAGTAGGAATAACTGTTCTTGAATTTTCTCTATAACGTTCTTCAATATCTTTATTATATTCATGTCCTACATTTTTATCTTGGCCAGCTTTTAACGCTCCATCAACTAAAGTTCTAATACCATCAAAATCTCCCGCTTTAAGTAAATCCACTGAAGACATTAATGCTTTTTTTAATTGTTGATTTCTACAAAAATTAGTAAATTCCTCCTGAATATATTTTAAATCCTCATCTGAAGAAACATAAGCTTGTTTTAATTCATCTTTTATAGATATTTTAAGAACATCATTATCTATTTTTTGTAATTCAACTTTAAGTACCTCCAATGAAGGAGTTGTATGGTACTTATCATAATATTTAACAATTTCTTTGATTGTCCATTTATGAGCACTTTTTTCAAAGTATTCCTCACTGATGATATCATGTATATTAGTTAAAAATTCTTTATGTGTTAATAAAGAAGAAATAACTTTAATTTGAAATTCAGCTCCGTATTGATTTAATGTTTGTAATGTCAATCTTTATAACCTTTAAAATGTGAAAATTTATCGTTTAACCATATTTCTAAATTTCTAATCATACCACCTAATTTATCTTCATTATATAATTGAATAAATAATTTAGTATTTAAATTAGGAAATTTTTCATCAATAAGATAATCTAAATATTCTATTTGTTGTTGATCCACCATTGGAATACTTAAATCCATAATTTTATAACTATTTTCTAATTGAGTCCTATTTTGGACTATTCTAGAATATACAACATGTTCTTTAAATTTCCTAGCAGATATATCAAAAATGTCTTCTAAAGTAAGAACTTGTGTTTTTAATTCAGGGAATTTTTTAAATATTCCTTTTTCACCTAACCCTTTTACTCCTGGTATTTTATCTGAATTATCTCCTAATAATGTTTTATATAGAATAAAATTTTCAGATAATACACCAAATTTTTCTAATACTGTTTCTGTATTATAATACTCTTTTTCCATTGGTCTATATAAAATAATTTTATCAGTTACTAACTGAACAAAATCTTTATCACTAGATACAATAAAACAAGTTGAATTATATTTTTCTACTAATTTTTTAGATAACACTGCTATAATGTCATCAGCTTCCACCTTATCAATTACGGTGGTTTTAATAGGTAACATTTTTAAATACTGAATTAGACGTACTATTTGGTCAACTTTCGCATCATGCTCATCACCTAAATTTTCAAATACTTCCCAATTAGTAATTCGTTGTAAATTCCTACCTGATTTGTACTCGGGGAGCAAGTTTTTACGGTTGGTTGCAGAACCTGCTCCGTCGAATACTACATAAACAGATGTTGGTTGGGTTTGATTTATTAAAGCACCTAAACTACGAAGAAATCCACCTAACCCACCAATATGGACTCCATCAGGATTAACCATATTTAACATTGCAAAGTTTCTAAAAAATAGATTTAATCCATCAATTAATAATACTTTATCATGTTTTTTTAAAGTTGGCTCCTCCCTTTGCTCCTGGACCTCGTCCAACAGCTTAAATAGTTCTTTATGCTTCATAATTTTTATTCAGGCTCTTTTTCGAATTGGGATATATCTTGAACTTCTTCACCTTCTTCAATTACATCAAAGTTCATCCCTCCTAATATCTTAGCCCATTCCTTAGCATTCTGTTCCTTGTACTTTTTAAGTTCATTAGGATCATCATTGATAAAACCATGAGGTGTCATTACAATCCTACCTCTAGTTGTTACACCATTAATATGATTTTTATCAATTTGCAAATTAGCTCGTTTAGCAAATTCTACCTGCTTACCATCTTTAATTGCTTTAATCTTAGATGTTCCCGCAGTCATAATATTACCAAATGTAACTACAAATGTTGAATCAAACCACATTGCATAACCACCTTTATTCATTAATTTAGGTTTACCCATAGGTGATTCTGGTTTAAGTGTCCAAACCTTATTTACACATACTAATGTATTAGTAAATACAGAAGATTCTTTTCTTGATAATGTTATTTTTTGATTAACATTGTTACCAAATTGGGTTGACATAGCACCTGCATTCCATTCATTATTATTTTTATTAGATTTAAGAGACATCTCACAAGGTACTGAACCTATACTATCCCATAAGAATAATAAGTCATAAGGTAAATTACCTTTTTTCTGTTCATCCATTAAATCTAAAATAAATCCAGCTACATCTTCTATTGAATTAATAGTTTCTCTATCAACATAAATAAAATTACCATCATAATCGATAATTTCACCATTTTCATCTTTAGTAACATTTATATCTAGGCCCATTTGAATAGCATGTTCCCAATTCCATTTCATCTCAGTAATAATAAAAACGGGTAGGATTTGCTTTTTCTGGGCTGACACTGCAGCTTCTATCATTGCTGTAGTTTTTCCTGTATCGGAGTGTCCTCTTAGTAACACAATATGACCCATAGGAATACCAGGAACAGATGTAACGTCTTGAAACGCCTTAGATAATGGGATCCATTCCTGATCTTTAAATTTGATGTTTTTATCTAAACCTTTTTTATTTTTAAAGGCATTTAAATCAAATTTACTTTTAATTTCCTTAGAGACTGCTGCCGATAATGATTTCTTCTGTCTCGCCATATTTAAAAGGGTAAATCGTCATGTTTATCTTCTACTTGATTATCATCAAATAAAGAATCAAATTTATCACTTTTATTTTCTTTGGCTTTAGAAGTATCTAAAGAAAACTTACTAGGAGCAGGTTGAGCAGTGTTATCAAATCCTTCAGCTGGTTCAGAGATAATATCTCCTTCCTCAACTGCATCTTCAGGTGCTAACCATTTTTCTAGTGCAGACTTCATTTCATCAAATGTAAACCTTTTAAATTCAGCATTTGGGTCTGGTTGTTCTTTAGTCCATTTTTCTACTAATGCGGAGTCGGAACTAAGTGGAGTTTGTTTTAATCTAACTCTAACTGATGATTTATTATAATTTGTACCAGTAGATTCAGGACCTACAGTTTCAATAGTAAGGTCTCTACCAGAAGCAATATCAGTATAATCACCAATTTCTTCATCTACAGCTAATGAAAGTAATTCTTCATAAATCAGCTTCCCAAACTGCCATAATCGAACTCCTTTATCCTCCTCTCCTCTAACGATAACAGGGACAAATATCCTTGTTTTTGGGTCTAACTTTTTAGCTAGAACATAATTTTCTTTATTATATTCTTCTCTAAGTTTGCCCGCAAATAAAGCAATTGGATCTTTTTCACCGAAATTAAGTGGGGAAATCATAACTTTATTTGTAATACCATAATAGAACTTAAGTTCCGTAAATGGGTTCTTAGGATTAAAAGCACTAGGTACTATCCTAACCTGTTGTTTACCTACAGTAGGTCTCCAAAATGTCAAACTATAATCTCTTTTTTGACCAGTGGATTGTTTTTGTTGGAGCGTGTCCAACTTCTGTTTAAGCATTGATAAATCCATAATTTTATAACTTTTTTTTATGTAACTATAATATACGAACTAAAATTTGGGGGGCCAAACTATAGTTCAATTATTTTATAAATTTTTGTATTTAACTGATTTAACTCATTATGTTGAGTCAATAAAATACAATTTTTATAATGCTGCCAATTCACCTGGTATGATGAATCAACAACTCCCCCATTAAGTTTTTTTATTAATTCATTTAAAGCATTAATAGTATATAAGGTATTAGATTCCTTTTTTCTATGGACTAGAATAGTGTTATCAGGGATAGTATGAACATTACCTTGATCAACGTTATAAGTAATAACAAACTCGTCTTTACCAACTATTTCTAAAACAAATAGCTTATTATAAATAATTGTATACTTGCTTTTAATTTCTTCTAAAAGAGCATCTAAATTATCTATATCAGTAAAAGTACAGAATAGTTTATTATTCAAATCACTAAGGTTTTTGATGGATGTAATCACATCATAGTTCGCGTTATACGTATTTGTAGTACTATCTAAAGTCGTAATCATAACCTTGTTTTATTTTAATGTTAAATTTATATTTTTTAAAAATATCTTTAATTTTTTCCATAACCTCTTCTTCCTCTAAAGAGAAATCAAACAAAAACGAATCATAAGTATATAATATTAGCTTTGTTTTTTTACCTCTTAATATACAAAGTATATCCCATAGTATACAAACGTTCATTGACGTTTCCAAGTTTTGTAACAAATAATTAAATAACTTTTGAGGATTCATTTCCTTATAGTAATCTTTTTGATAAACAAAATTTGAAACAGGACACACAATCTCCTCTCCTCCATAAAAATCGTGCCACATATTATGTATATACTTTTTTATTTTTTTAAAGTATTCCAGATGCTCGTATTGTTTAAATACACCTCCGTATAATTGTTTAAATGTTAATTCTTTTGATTTAGCATAGCTTACCCCATAAAGTTTCGCCATATGATCGTGAATATCCACAGTGGGAAAATTATAATCAATGAGGCGACAAGACAAGCTAGGATGATAAGCGCTAATATCAATTTCATACAAAATATCATTATCTGAAATAAATGATTTTCTACATCCATTTTCCTTGTTAAGTGCTGCATAATTTACTCCTTTAAATTTATTACTTGGTCTAGTGGTTAGTGTTTTTAAGTTGTACTGACTGTAGACTCGTTCACTATCAATGGGATGAAAGTGCTCTTGGAATCTAGGTACGTGTACTCGTAATCCACTTCGCTCGATAGCGTTGAATACCACGGATACTCTACTGTTATAGAACTCTGCATATTTAGTTGGTTTTTGGTTTTTATATCTTTCGTATTGATAATTAAAGTAATCTTCACACATTTCATAGTGTTTAACTACCGGTATCATTTCATTTACATTAGGTTTATCCTTATGTTTATAGTAAAAAATATCATGTGTATTAGTTAATTCTTGTATATACGTATTAGGGAATATGTTTATGTCAACAAGAGTTTTTAGCGGAAAATAGTGTAATAATTCCTTCTTATCCCTACAATATAAAACCTTAAATTTTTCTAATAATCGGTCTATACTCGTTTTTGACACACCTAGTGTTTCGCTATGTGTAACACATATCATATAGCCTTTATGCGCGTTAATTGGTCTAAAATACACCAAACTAACGTTATTTTGCACGGGATGTACATTATGACTACTAGGAATTACATCAATATATGCTTCTTTATAACCACTATTTAACAAAACCTCGAGTTGGTCTCCCTCCTCTATTAACCAATACATAAATAACCTTTTTACTACTATAATATAATAAAGAATCTAGTAACCTCCACTTGATCCTCCACCTCTTCTATAAGTAACAGGTTGTCGCGCAATCTCAGTTTCAATTTGTTCAAAAGAACCACTTAAAGGTATCAAATAATCATGAGGTGAAGAAACATGAGTTGCGCCAACCATAGGGCCTTTACTAGGGTGAACATGATAAAGACCTATATATAATTCTCCTGTACTTTGATTTTTAAATTCGGATCCATCTGTATAAAGGTTTTCACCAGGAGTATATCTAAAAAATTGACTAAATCTACCTCTAAAATATTTTACAAAACCAAAAATATTATTTCTTTGTTCTGCTAGTCCTACTAATTTTAGGTTTGTTTGGTATACTTCTTTTAATTTTCCTGTTAGTTGCCAATTTAAAAATAATGGAACATAATTATCATATTGTACAGCTAAATCTCGTTGTTTAAATAATTCATATTCATCTTGGCTTACTTCTAAATAAATACTTTCATTAGATTTTTTTAAAAAATATCGATTAAATTCACCTGTTGTATAATCTGATTCCGTTGGTGTAGGAAATGTTGATTTAGGTGGTCTGGGTGCTAATCTATTAAGTCCATATCCTTTAGCATAATAATATTCATTATCAATTATATAGTAGGATTCTGGGAGTGGTTCACTATCAGTTGATTTTTCAGGTGGTTTAACAGTTTTTAATTCATTATTAGGTAAATCTTGGGGGTTTTTACCAGTAAAATAAGAATTATCAGAAGTTTTATAATAGGGTCCCACATATTCCTTTCCTGTTGATGAATCATATAATTCACCTGGATTAGCATATTGGTTTTCTAATATTTGTGATTTTGGATAATACATTAGTTCAATTCAGTATTTCTAGTGTCCCAATCTCTTTGTGGTATACCAGGATTATCAGCTGCAGCGTTTTGTAAAGCTGTATTTCTATTAAAGTCAACATAAAAATGGACGGAATCTCTATACCCCGCAAAATAACCTCCCCATTTAATTCCAACTTTTTCTGCTTGAGCTACAATACCTTGTTCAATCCATGGATCATAATCGGCTTTCTCTAATTGTCTACCGTAAGAATCTACAACATTAAAGTCAACACCCGCTGCATAATTATGGACTGATTTTCCAGGAGATGCGTTTCTAGAATCTTGTTCTTTAAGTTCAACTGATCTTTGGAAAGATCTATATACTGCATTAATTTTAATTACATAAGAATCATAGCCCTCATTTTTTAAATTATTATAAAATTGTCTAAATTGATTTTGAGCATGGATATTTATATAACTTACAGCCGTATCAATTGATATTTCTTTTCTATAAGTACTAGGATTTACTGGTACTCCATTAACTGCTCTTTTATCTATAATTTTTAAAGGATCATCAGTTAATATTCCATCCCTATCTAAAGGTCCAGAAGCATTATTAGGGCCTCTATCTACAAGTAATTGTGGGTTCCCATCTGCATCACTAGCAACTTGTTGTTTATTTTCAAAAGGAGAAACCGAATTTTCATCAAAAAGGGGAACAGAAAGGCAACCTAAGTTAGTTGTCCAATTATTATTTTCAATTTTATGATCAACTTGATCAATTATAAATCTAACTGCTTTATCATATTGATAGGGTAAAAAAGATGTTTGGGATTTAAAACCATTATAAATTTTAACTCCTGAGATTCCTTCAGTTGTAAACCCTAATTTTAATGGTAAAAAACCAATTTGAGAAGAGGGTTGTCCTCTTTCTTTAAATAATTTTTGATTATTTAAATTTACATATCCTTTAAAAGATTGATGTCCTTGAGATACAAAATCATCAGATAGTTGAGTGTATAGTGCGTTTTTTGTTTTAACTTTAATTAATTTTGTATTTCCATTATCTGTTTCTACATTTGCTTTTCCCCCAAATGCTCTTACAATATATAATTGAAAATTAGTTGAATACTGTTTTTCAACATTATAAAAAATACTGTCTAATAAAGAAAGTCCTCTAGTAATGGGTGTAAGAAGAGATTTAATCACCCTTTGTCCATAATCTATTCCATTTGCAATTGTAAGAAATGTTGAATATTCTACATTAGGTAAACGAATTCCTTTATATGTAACATTTTTATTTTCTTCATAAGCCGATTCTTGATCTTCATTACCACTTATTCGAATATTAATCTTTTTTGTAAAATCACCAACTGGTGTACCAGCATCCCAAGCAGCATCCTGTTCTTCTGTGCCTTCATTTGTTTCATCTATTCCTGGAGTATCAATAAAAGAAGGATTTTGTCTATCAATTAGTCCCTTATTCCAATTTGAAAAAGCCGTTGCATCATAATTTTTAGTAGCATTCCCCCCCGCTGTTGCACCAATAGTAATTTGAGTTGCAAGGTCTGGGGTTATTTCAGTTTTAAAATTAACATCAGTAACAAAATTAGAAGTAGAATTAGATCCTGATATAAGTGAACCATATAAATTAATTGTTGGTTCTGGAGGTTTAACTAAACCTGGAATTGCATTTTGATCAATTATTGTAACAATTACATCTTCAGTTATCACGGCTTCTAGATTTACTACATTTCCTAAAGATTTATTTATCCCAGTAGTTATTTGTTCTAAAAACCCAAAAATAGATAATTCACCTTCATCATCAACCCCCTGCAAACACTCAGCTATAAATTCAAAATTAATGTAAATATTCATTAATTTACCATAATAAACATCACCATCATTGTGAGTAAATTCTTTTAAATCTCTAAGATAATCAGGATATTCTAATTCAACTATATTATTATCTGCTGTTTGATATATTTGGGGTTTAATTAAACAAACTTTAGGATCCAAAGATATAATATTAGGATAAGTTGAACAAAGCATTTCATTTTCTCGTCTTTTAAATAGTAGAGCCGCTGGTTCTGGGGTAGGTTTTGCAATAATTGGTTGGAGTTTAGTTTCACAATATTCTAATAACTTACCAAAAGTCATAAAATAATTATAGTCCGGAAGGTCAATATTTGGATAATTTTGATCATAATGCTCTCTAGAATTTTCCCAAGAAAAGAAATTACCTCTAACAGTATCACCTTCGATTCTTTCTGCCCATGCTTTATCTCTAACTAATTCATAAAGTGTTAAACCTAATTTAGAATCACCTGCAACACCAACTATAGTAGATTCGGGAATTTTACCTACACCAGTATCTCTTGTAAAAAAACCTGATTGGCGATTAATGTCATCTTCAATATCTTCTGGGGTAATGGAGAGAACTTTATTCCTTGCTGTTAATGATTCAATTACATCTCCTCTTGTAATTAATTTTAAAGTTATATTATAAGTTCCATCAGAATTAAATTCCCAATCAAAATTAACTACTTTACCATAAAAAGCATCATAATGAAAATTATATATTCCTCTATAATATTCAATTTGAGAATACATAGCAATATTAGATACTTGATTTTTAAACCAATCATTTTCAATTAGAGTATTTCCAACATTTTGAATTTGTTGATTTTCATCAATGTATTTATCAAATCCCCATTCTAACATTACGGAATAACCTAATCTTAAATAAACAAGCTCTAATAATTCAAATTGAAATTTATTATAAGCTTTAATTGTAACTTTAGCTTCTCTAATAGAACCACGGTTAATACATTTAATATCAGCACCTAATAAACCAGGAGCTGGTGATAAACCATAATCAGTGCCCCCTAAACCATAAGAATTATTCCCATTCCAAAGTGAATTTGATTTTGAAACACCGGATCTAGTTTTATAGGATTTAAATGTCCCATCACTATTAAATTGAGCCCCTTGTAGTGTGTTAAATAAAACAGTTTTTTCAGCTAATTGATTACCAACAAAATTTTGGGGATCAGAAATACCAATTGCCTTTAATCTTTCAACTCCATCAAAAATTCCATCTCTATTAGTATCAGCAGAAATAAGTCCACCAGATTCATTTTCTCCGTCATACCTAAAATCCCGATTAGTTTGATCACCTACTACATAAACTGATGAGGCCATTTTTAACCAAGCATTTCTATTATTTAAATATTGGATTTGATTAATAGACCTTTTAGAAGAAAACCCACTACCGTGTACTTTTTGTCTTCTTGTTATTTCTCTTTTTAGTTTTTCACTAAAACCTTCTCCTATTATATTCCCAGTCATAACTTTTAGTAATCATTTAGTTCATTGAAATCGGATAAAATTGAACCTATTTGTGAAGGGATTCTTATTTGAACACCTGGAGTAATAAAATATGAACCTTGATTAAGTGAATTATTAGCACTAGAAATAACCCACCATAATTTAGAATCACCATAATATTCTTGAGCTAAAACGTCGAATCTATCACCCTGTTCAGCATAAACGTAAATATCTTCAAAATTTAAAGGAATTTCTGGATATTTAGTTGTACCATAATATCTTTTATTAGGTGCTGTTTTATACTCAACATTACTTTTAAAAATTGGTGTTTGTGTATATCTTCCCATTACGATTGTGGTTTTTGTGGTGAATAATTAAATCCATCTTTTCCAACGTCATAATTATTACTTTTACCATTATTTAAAGCTAAATATCTTTCTCTTCCATATGATTCAATCCAATTGGCTCCTGCGCCATCAAAAGTTGAATTATTAAATGAGTTTTGTTGAACTCTAGGAACAAATTCATGTATAGGAATAAAGTTAAAACCTGATACGTTTATTATCATAGGTAATTCCTTAACAGTTGAATCACTGCCCCCTGTATCATTTATACTGATTTCCCAAGGAGAATCATTGGGTACATCTAAACTTAAACCAGTTACTAAACCTGGTTGTTCATAAAACCAACCACCCATAGTTAAAGTTACTAAATTACCTCTCATAAAGCCAGCCTCTGAATAATCTCCAGCTAAAGATGAAGCTAAATAATTTAGTTTTTGATACATTGGAATTAGTTCTTGTTTAGATTGAGCTGCTACTGTCCAATCAATACTTACCTGTCTATCAAATCCCTGATATTTATAAAAATTTTCAGAACGACCCATAAATTTTTGAGATTCCCAATCTGATGAATAAGAATCACTTAAACTGTTAATAAAAGCTCTAAAATGTATATAGGTTTTTTCTAATGGATTATCATTATCAATAACACCTATCCTAAATTTTACTAAATCATTTTTAATTTCATCTTGAATAACCCCACTAGATTTATAAAGTGGCATACCTGTTATTCTATCCATTGGTTTTAAAATAACACTATTTTCATTATTGGGGTCATTTGATGTTCCATTTTTACCAAATGTATAACTTTTTAAATTGCCTTTTCTTCCCGGATTACCTAAATTAACTCTATTTTCAATGTTTTGTGTAACATAATCAGGTGAATTAGGGATTAATGGATTATTTTCAACATCTGTAATTTCTGATTCAAAATTAGGTTTATTAAATTCAGCATCTTTACTTGTTGGAACTTTATCAATTATTTGTCGTTGAGTAAAAGTAGAAATTTGTTGTCTATTGTTAATACCACTTTTAAATGCTTGATTATCAATTTTAGTTTCTAAACTAAAGTCATTATCATTAGATTCATATATGTTAAAGATTTTTAAAGTACCATTACTGAGAAAAGCACTAGTATAATCTGGAATACCATTAATATCATTATTTGCAAAATAAGCTGCACCACCACCTGTTCTAAACTTAAGATTATTACTAATTAATTCAGTAATATTACTATCTGTTGTTTTTTTAGTAGCTGGGACTACTTTAACATTATTTGAATTATAAGCTAAAGTATCAACATCAAACGAAGGACTACCAAAAATGCCTGGTACATTAAAAGATCCTGTAGTTGTTGTAGCAACTGAATTTGCAAATAAAGGATTATTAATACCCGTTCTTTGGTCATTAAGCATACTAATAACTGTTTTACCAACACCTAAAGTTGCCCCTGGTCCTCCCGTATATTCATAAAGAATATTTCCTCCGGAATTATTTGAGCTTGGTTTTTCATTTATTTTAGGTAAAAAATTAAGTAATCTACTTTTTTTACCATCTGCACCCCCATCAATTATTTGAATATAAGTAGGTAAAGTTAAACCCGGTGGGTTTATTTCAACATCTCCTGGGGCAGAATTAAGATTTGGGTTAAAAGGATTTAAACCTTGTTTGTTTGGATGAATACCAAATGGATTTCCAACAGTAGATGCAATAGTAGAAGCCGGAGTAAAAATTCCTTGATTTAAAGCTAAATTATTTCTGATAAAATTTCCTACTGCAGAACCACCACTTTGATCTTCTTCTTCGGTAAATGATTCGTAACCAACTGCTGTATTTACATTTGTAAGGGAAAGAACATTTTGTTTGGCTATAAATAAAGGACCGTTAATTGATTTAAAATCAAATAACATTTGTACCATTCTAGAAGTGTCATTAATTACTCTTCTAGGAAGTAGCGTACCCCCTCTTAGTAAGAAATCAGGTCCTCCTGTTCGCCCTACATCTTGAAAACTTTCAGGAATATCTCTTACAATATAGGGTTGGTTGCTATTGCCACCACCTACAGTATCCTTACCAAATCTAATTGATTTAAGATCTGTTCTTAAATCTACTAATCCCATCTACTACTTAGGTAAGTTATTAAGATATTTTCTATCTTCTTTAACTTTATAAGCTAATGATGTAGGATTAGGTAAGTTATTCTTATTTGGTCTTCCGTTTAAAGAATACTCATTATGTAAAGTTGATAATTGTTGGTCAACAACTTCCGGTACAGCACCATTTAAACCAGTTAAACTAGAATCACCCGCTAATAATTTTTCTTTTACACTCATGATTAAATTATTTTATTATAAATATTATATTATTGAACACTATATAAACCTACTGGAGATATTTCAGGTTTTTTAGCGTTTTGCCTTACTAATGTGGATAATAATTTATTGGTTTCCGAATTTCCACCCCCACCTAAATTAGTACCTGCTATAACAGTATCTCTATTATTTAAAGCAAAAGAACCTTCTGGTGCGGTGAGTACTCTATCACCATAACCTGCCATACCAGAACCAGGAGACATCATATCATCAACTTTGGTCATTGCTTTTACTGCTGCAAAACCTATAGCTGCTGCTGCTAATGCGACTGCAACACCAACACCAAAAGTAATAGCGGCATTAGTTGCTAGTGCAGCACTTGCAAGTCCTAACTGAACTCCAAGTTGTATTGTCATAGCTCCAATATTTCTTATAAAAGCACCTAATTTTGTTTGTTCTAAAGCTAAAATAAAAGCTTGAGTTTTTCCAATTCCTTGGGCAACACTAGATTGATACAGCATAGCCGCATTTTGAAGTCCTGTTAAAGCTAAAAGCGATCCAGCAATGGTTTCTTGTTTTATTATTTCTTTAGTTTTTTTAGCTTCTAAAAATGCATTTAATTTATTTAATCCTGTATTTAATAGATTAACACTATAAATACCCCCAACAATACCAAGTAAAGTACTAGCTTGGGGTATTAATTTTGCCATAGAAGCTACAGCATTTGCTATACCATTAAAAACTGGGAGTAATACAGTTGAAATTTCAACAAAAACTTCCTTTGCCTGTTCTACAGAAGCTGCAAATCTTTCTTGTACTGAATTTGCTTTTAATTGAGAAGCTAATCTTTCATCACCTAATTTTTTAGCTATTTGTTCATCAGATAATCCTTGTTCAACTAATTTATTGTAAGCTTCTTGTGAAGAGGCTGCATCACCTCCTAATTTAGCAATTGCTTCTTGTTCCTGTAAAGATTTAGCTAAGTCTTCCCTAGATAACCCAACAGATTTTGCTATTGCTTCCTGTTGAATTCTATTCATTTGTGCAAATTCGGCTGATGTACCAACTTGATCTGCAACTTCTTTAGCTACTGTTGCTAAATCATTATCCAAAGCCGCTTGTCTTGCTTTTTCTAAATTTATATTTTTACCTAATAATAATTCAGCTTCTAGCTCACTAGCAATAGAACTTTCAAAATCTAATAGACTTGCAGCTATAGCATCTACTTGATCTAAATTTAATCCCAATTTCTTTGCCTCAAATCCGGCTGCAGCTAAATCATCAACAGAATTATTAAAACTTAATTGTATAGCAGATGAAGTTTTTAATACATCCTCTAAAATAGCTTTTTCATTTAAAGTAAGCCCTTCCTGCATGTTAAGAGCTTTAACAGTACCAAGAGCCGAAGCGGTAATATCTTTACTAGTTTTATCAGTTAATAAAGAAAATTTTGCAATTTCAGCAGCTGATTCTTCTGAGTAGCCTGCTTGTTTAACTAATTCAGTTTGGGACTTTAGCAATTCTTCACTAAAACCAGCAGTAACTCCAAATCTAGTAGATAAATTTTCAAAAGTTGCTGTTAAACTTTTAGTAGTTATAAAAATATTATCCGCATCCTCAGAAATACCAGTAAATTCTTTTTTAATTGCTTTAGCTTCATCATAACTCATTCCTAGATTTTTAGCTAATTTACCAGTACTTTTATCTAAATCAAAAAAAGTTGATAAAATTAAAGATGAAACTACTTCAAGAATTTTTAAAGGACTAAATGATGCCATTATATTATTTTTTAATATACCGGCAAAAGTGCTTAATGAATTAAACTTTTGTCCTGTGGCATCTGCTAATTGTGCTAGTTTTTGAGTTTCAGCAATTGCATCTCCAACACCAATTTTACCAAACCCCGCTTTTTGAATTAAATTTTCAAAACCTTGAAGAATACTACCTGTAAAACCTAATTCATTTTTAACTCGCTTAGATACTTCAACTAATTCTTTTTGAGCCGCAATTGCTTCATCCGCAGCTTCTACTTGTGCTAAAATTTCTTGCCTTTTATCCTCTTCTATATCATTACCAAGTGATGCTATTCTTAATAATTCTCTTCTTTGTTCTAAAATTTCTAAATCAGCTTCAAGGGTTTTAACTGAGGCATCACTCTCACCTAATCTAATACTTTGTACTTTAGAAGCAATTCCTTCAATACCTTTAAGGGCTTTTTTTTGTTTTAATAAACTTCCAACTATTTTTCGGTTTTCATTTAAAGTATCATTAAAAGATTTCGCAACAAAATCGGCTGAATCAGAAATTTTGTCAACTGCAAGAAGGATATCACCCAACAGATTTTGGAATTCTGCCGCTGTACCATTATTTTTTATTAACTGATCGTATAGTCTTTGAAATTTAGTTAACTGGTCATCAGATAACTTATTCTGTTTCAATAAATCCTCAATTCTGTCTTTAGAAGGTCTGGCCATTAATAGGTTTTATTATAAATATTATTACTTAAAACCTGTTTTACCCTTGAATTTTTTTAAATTTTTTTCCGCTTGTTTATATTGTTTAGAAGCTTTCATAAATTCAGGGGTATTAATTCTTCCATCTGAATTTACTAATGTTTGTTTACCTTTACCTTCCGAAGCTTTTTCATATTCTTTCTTTTCCGCTTCATAATGGTTATTAATTTCACTAAATGTAAATTTTCTTAACCAAACAGGAAGATTATAAACAGTATGGTAATCATATCCTCCTTTACCATGAAAAACTATTTGATGTATATGTTTAAATAAATTTATTCTAACTTGAGCAGCTGTATTAGATGTCAGGCCAAAAAAAGTTAAGCCCTATGGGCACAACTACCTCCTTTCCATCGTCCAACGTAACTTCTAATTCTACGTCAGGTTGAACTTCTCTAATTTTAGTTCTTAGTGCTCTTGAATCTCTAGCTAAAAGTGCATTATCAACGAAGTTTCTTATATTTTTGGAATCCTCATCTCCATCTACAGAGGTTATAATGTATTTTAAACGAGTAGATAAATCAGGACTAGCATCCTTATTTATTTTTTTTAATCCTTGAATTTCTTTATCAATTTTTACTTCATCATGCCCTGTAAGTATTTTAAAGGTAACTGCTATATCAGAATGGGGTAATGTATAAGAAAATTTATTTTCCCCACCTACCATTTCTGATGGGTCAAAATTTTTATTTTCTAGAGTAGTTAAATCTATTGATCTATCAATACCTTCAAATTTAAAATTATATTCTTTTCCATAACCTAAAATTCTAGTAGCAATTAATACTGCATTTTTATCACCTACTACTAGATCTCGATGTTTTATATCTTTATTAATAATTACAGAATCTAATAATTTATCTAATACAATACCTTTAGCAATATAAGATTGATTAGATAGGATATCTTCTTCCTTAGCGGTCATATATTTTATTTCAATTTTGCCACTTGATAAAGGGTGGTCTTTAGGATAAAATAAACCTTTTGAAGGTAATTCTACCTCCTCGGTTGGAAATTTAAATTCAGCCATAGTCTTTATTTAATAACGTTTATAATACATATTAATATAAAAAAAAAGCTTGGCAAAGCCAAGCTATTTTTAAAATATTTAATAAGTATTTTAGAAATTTAAAATACAATAATCAGGTTGAACAGTTATTTCTAATTCCTGAGCTGCATTTTCATTATCCCAGTTATAATCACCGAATCCTGCTTCAGTAATTAATGCTCCTTTAATAATCCATTCAGAAACTATATCACCTACTGGTCCTAATACATTGAAAGTAAGATCTTTTTTATAGAAATCACTATAACCATCTCTACCAGTTACTGATTCATGATGCAATCTAACCCATTCCATTACCGCTTGAGCCCCTGACGGTGTAATTGGATCGAAAAGTGTCAATGAAATTGTATTCCAAAGAGTTTTTCCTTTTACGTATCTTGCAACGTTAATGTGGTTAAGTTGAACTGTTCCTTGAGTTAATGATACAGCTCCAACTCCCTTAACTTGGTAAGAAGGTATTCCATCAACGTATAAGATAAATCTATTTTGTTGCTTTGGCTCAAAAGCTGTGTAAAATATTTCGTTTGGGTCTAATACTGCCATTTTATTTAATTATTTATTCTTTATTATAAATATTCTATTTTTTAGTTTTTATGATGGAAATTCAACTCCAGTAGGTAAAACATTAAAGTCAAGAATTATGAATTCAGCTGTTTTAGTTGGTTGGAGGAAAATTTGACCTACCATTTCATTTCTATCAACAACATCTGGTGTGTTGTTTGTTTCATTCATTACTACTTTAAAAGCATATAATCCTTGTCTTTGTTGTACTGATTCTAAGTAAGGATTTACTTGGCTTAAGAAATTATTTCTTGTTGCAATGGTATTTTGTTCAAATACTAAATTATCTGCTACTTGAGAAATAAAACTTTTTAAAGTAATTAATAATCTTCTTACGTTTACTCTATCTAAAGCACTTGCTCTGTTTTGTAAAGTTTTCTGACCAAATACTACAACTCCTCTTCCTGGGAATGTAGCTATTGGGTTTACATTATTACTATATAATGAATCTCTGTTTCCAGATGTTAATTTTCTTTCCGCTCTAATTACGTTTCCTAATGCGCCTCTAATTAAACCTGCTGGTGCGAACCATGGTTCTGATGAAGCATCAGTAAATGAATATACACCAGGTATAAACGCTGAAGCTGGTGACCAAGTTGTTTGTCCACTTGTAGGATCTACAGCTTGTAACCAAGGCCAATAAGCAGCGGCATAACTTGAATCAAATGCCGATACACTATTAAGTGTAGCACTTACTGTACTTCCATATTTTGAAACATCAATTACAGCAATACAATCTTGTCTATTTTCTGCTAATGATACTAAAGAATTTACTTGAGTAATATGAGCAGCAAAAGTTGAATCTGCAATTAGTCCTGGAGCTACAATAATGTTAAAATTGTAATCATCTTTATTATTTAATAAAGAAATTGAAGATGAATAATCAGTTGCTGTTAATCCTTGGATATTTGTATTTGAAATATCTTGATTAAATTTAGCTGGTGAAGTAGCTGCTTGAATATTTTCACCAGATCCACTAATAAATGAACCTGAAGAAGCTACAGGAATAAATTCGTCAAATGGAATATTACTTCCTAATTTACCACCACTTATACTATATAAAGAACCACTACTTATGTTACCATTATTATCTAAATAATTTGGTGTAGGGCTAATTACTTTTTTAACTGTTATGTATTTACTTTTATTAACATAGCTACCTGAAGCTTGTACATAAAAATCTGAACCATCTTGTCTTATATTAAATACTTGATTTCCGATTACCTTTTCAATATAATTGGCAGAAAATGGATCCAAAGATAAATCGTTAAAAGTTTCTAATACTGATTTTTGTTGTAAAGTATCATTACCTTGTCTTACTATTAAAGAGAAAGTACCTGAACCTGTATTTACTCCTGATATTTCCCATCTTACGTTTTCAGATGAACCTGAAACTAAAGTACCATTTGCTGAATCAGCACTTTGCCAGTTATTCATTACAGCTCCTTCAGAAATAGTCTGAATTTGGAATGATTCTGAAGTTGCGGTATTTAAAATACCAGTGTTGTTTGATCCTTGTGTACTACCCGAAGTGAATGGGGCACTAAAGTCACCATGAACAACTCTTGTTACTAATAATGATGTGCCTCCTTGTCTAAAATAGTTATTAGCTGCGGTTGAAGTTAAATAAGAATACTCAACTGATTGACTTTCAACAGTTTGACCAAAAATAGCTTGGTATTCACTAAATGAAGTGACTAAAGTTGGAATTCTAACTGGACCTTTTGCAGCCGGTCCTATAATAGCGGCACCAAATTCGACGGGGGATTGCTGGATAAATGATTGATCATTTTCTCTTGCTAATACACCTGGAGATATTAATGTTTCTGCCATTTCTTTATATTAAAAATTTAAATATTGCTTTATTATAAATATGAGAAATTATTTCAAAAATTTATTCTATTGAACTTATTTCTCCTGTTTCTAAATTTATATTACCATTGCCGTATTTTTTTTCTAATTCCCCGGCTGTGGTAATTTGTTCTTTTTGTAAAGATTCATATTTTTCAAATATGTTTTCTTTTTCTTTTTTTAATTCGTATTTACGAATTTCTATATTACCTAAAGCTAATGCAATTTCTGTATTTCGCAATTGGTAACTTTTTAAACTTGCAACTTCTTTTTCAGACAACTTTTTAGACATAATGTTATATTTTATTATAAATATATTAGAATAACCTAAAAATTAATTTCTTTTTCTACCATCTGTAGTGGGATTTCTTAATGGATCTGTATCCCTCATATCCTGAACAGTTTCACTAGTTATAGTAATTTTAGCTCTTGAATTATATTTTTTTAATGATTTTAATTCTTTTTGTATTGTATTAGGTATAATATACCCTCTTAGTCTTATACCAAAAGTTCCTTTAACTAATCGATCTTGGTTTTGAACTAATTCGGTAGCAGTTGTAAAAGAATCTATAAAGGCTCTAAATTTAAATTTGCTTGGATCACCCCAATAAGCATCAGATGCATATTCACATGCTTCAATAATTTTATTCAATTGGGACATATAATAAGTCTGAATTAAACATTCATATTCCATTGTAACATAATCGGGTTGGGCAACGGCATAAAAAGTTTTTACAGGTTTTCTGTTATTTAATGTAGCAAAATTATCATAAAAATTATCTGCACTAAATTTAGATTGCCAAACACCATTTAAATTTGGAGAATTAGCATCTAATTTATTAGCAACAGATCTATCTTTTGTAATTGTATCTCTTTTTATTACAATAATAGGTAACATTATTGCATTAGATTTATCTCTATAATATCCATCCCTTTGAAATGATTTCCATCTTTCCGGAGCACCATAAATTATAGGTACTTCTCTTCTAACACCATTTTGCATTACAAAAGGTTTAATTACATTTCTAAAATAATAAAAAACAGCTTCATCAATATCTTGAATACCAACGGAATATTGTTTAGTATCATCATCTTTAAAGCTCATTTCCTGGGATCTATTAAATTCAATGCCTGTTGATTGAACATTAGCATTAAAATTCCCATCAGCTAAATTTGGATTTCCAGCATCACCTCTATTTTCTATTCCTTTAAAGGCTTCTTGCTGTTCTAAGCTTAACTGTCTTTGAGTTTTCGGTATTGGTTTTCTAGGTCTTGCCATTAAAATCTTTCTTGATATGGTGAAAT
>VTLG01007860.1_pt1 | contig 24849 bp, 28 predicted proteins | sample 4694571 | NCBI WGS metagenome assembly VTLG01 (sample SAMN12604809, study PRJNA352737) | marine metagenome | biome: ENVO:00000447; feature: ENVO:00000209|ENVO:00000569|ENVO:01000036; material: ENVO:00002151; isolation source: viral sequences binned using virsorter ...
AATTTGAAGCAGCTTTTTTAGCTCTAATTCCTTGTTCTGCTGTACTTGCTCCTGTTAATATAGCACCTGCTAAAGGATTAATAGTTGATACTATAGTGCTTATAAGTGGATTTGAAAAAATACCACCAAAAAACCCACTTTTAGAATCCTTTTTTAATTTTGCTAATGCATCTTCTTGTTCTTTTGAAAATAATTTTTTTAATTTACTTTTTTGAAGGCCTGTTTGTGCTGCTCCTTCTTGCTGTTTTTGAATAGCTTCTCTTTGAGCTCTATCTCTTGATATTTCTATATCAGCTAGTTGATACGGATTTATTCCATTAGCCATTATTATTTACCTTTTCCTTTGCTTTTCTTCTCTTAAATATATTACATTTTATTAATATATACAAATCTTACTAATTTAAAAATTACATCCAAAAAATACTGCATTGTCTGTTGTTGTTGGTGCTAATGTATAATCAATATATGGGTCTCGACTTGTACCTGTATAATTTGTATAATGTAACCCATTTCTATGAGAAGTATATCCTGTTGGAGCAATATCCTTCAAATCAAAATCGAAATTAAGTAAACATACATAAAGTTTATCATCATCTCTCATATCAGCTAATGCTTGTGCATTTAGAGTTATATCGTTGTACCCTGTTGAACTCCAAGTTGAAACTTCAGATGAATATTTAGTAACATTGCTTTCATTATCACCACCACCACTTCCGTCAGTTGTTGTATTCCACCCTACTATTGAACCAAAATCTGATGTTCCTAGAGTTTCTATATCTGAGTTAGATTTTACAGCAATTAAATCTCCACCTGTTTGACTATATCCATAGACTTTAAATGTCGCACTATCTACATCTGTTGATATACCCGATGTATCAAAGAAGAAAAAAGACCTATAAATAGTATAAGAATAACCTCCACCTCTTGCTGCAGCTCTGTCCCCTGAAACACTTGTAGAAGTTCGTGTTACTGTTGAGCTTGCATTTGTTCCAGTTGTATTGGCTCTAGCATTAGACCAACTTGTTTGATTAAACCTTACTACATATCCATCATTTGCATGAGCATATATAGTAGCCATTATAATTCAACCTTTGGCATATAATAAGTATCTCCATTCATATAACTATTAGAATCAGGAGATATTGAAATACTATCAAAAGATATAGAATTAAATGAATGTTCATTGTTCTCTGAATCAAAGTTATTCCAATAAGTTATCTTTGACCCACTCTTTGCTTTATCTATTGCGAATGATTTAAAGTTATTCCAATTATTATCTCCAAAAGTATCAAGAAATATTCCATCATAAGTAGATAATCCACTTACATTATTCCAATCTCCTTCAATTATAGTAACATTAGATTTATTAGATGCCCATATTTTTAATTTTTCAATAATTTGCGGGTGTATTTCAATAATCGTATGAGAATTTACACCTTGTTCTTGTATATAATCTGCACAAATACCCATACCAAACCCTATTTCTAATATGTCTCCCTTGTTCTGGCATATAAATTCTGCTGATTTTTGCATTATTGAAGATTCCCAATCCATCATGACTTCTATTCCTTGTTCATCAACTATTTTATTGTCAAAAAACTCTAATGTTTGGTTTTTAAAATCCATTAATCTTGGAAATCCAATGTTGCAACGCCATAAGCTATTTCATTATCCCCATCCCAATAAAACGAAATAATATCAACATGATTTGCAGCAGTTGTTAATGTAGGAGCACTTCCACCTGCAAATTTAACACCAGCATCGCCATCTGCAGCAGATTCATCATTTTCAAAAACTTTCCAATTAGTAACAGTTCTACTTCCTGTTCCATCTTGCTTTAATAGCAATACAAAATTACCTGAATTTGAAGGAAAATAAAGTGATAAATTAGTTATATTCCCACTTCCAAAAGTAACAAATTGTTTATTAGAATGTCTGAAATCTACATTGGTTGTTGTTCCATTGTAAGTAGGTTCTAATTGATTAAAAGTAACACAGCTAGTTGGAAAATAAACATTATTACCATCATCTCCAGTTTCAGTTATATTCATTAATATATCTGCTCCAACTACAATTCTTAATATGTCTGCTGATTGCTCATATATATAAGTATCGTTTCCACCATCAAAATACAATCCATCAGTTGCATTTATAATAACTTTTTGACTAGAGGGGTCTAATATAATATCTCCATCTATATTTAATGTTAAATCTGAATCATTAGTTCCACTTCCAATAGTTTTTATTTCTAAATCTCCTGTATCTGATAGTGTAACCCTAGCATAATCATTATCTGGGTCTGTAGTATGTCTTAAAAATATTTGAGAATTTGAAGAAGTTATATCTAATCCATAATTTTTATCTCCACCTGAAACATTAATATCTATGCCTCTTAAAATTGATACTCCATCATTTGTTCCTACTAAATCAATGTCTATTCCTCTGAAATTTGATGTACCTAAACTACCAACATTCATATCCAAGTCAATCCCAGCATCATTATGTGCATTAGTGCCTGATGTAGCTATAGTTCTATCATAATCAATATGAAGGGCTGTTGCATCTTCTGCTCCATCTCCAGATGTATTTCTATCAATTGTAATTGTACCTGTTGGCTCAAACTCTAATGCACCTGATATAATTTTATCTAAAGAACTTATAGTTAAATCTCCACTAGAATAAGTAACATCAGATAAATCATTTAATGCTCCGCCAAAACTACTTGTACCTGCTCCTATATATGACCTTAAATTAGCTCCTGTGACGTATTTAACAACACCGCTATCTGACATTAATATCTTATCAGTATCACTTCCTACTTCTGCAATAGTTCCTATTGTTAAAGTACTACTTGATAAAGTTGTATCTCCTCCAGATGGAGTTATAGTCAAATCTCCACCAGAACTAATCCCTACAGTTGTATTATTAGTTGAATCATAACTTAATTTTAATAAAGCATCTTGTGCTGATGTTTGCCAATTATCATCGTAATCTGTATTACGTTTAATTTCTAAAGTAGAACCATCATATAATAATGTAGGCTCGGAATCTAATGTTCCAATTGATTGTCCTACTGTAAGTAATTGATTTTCAGCTGTACTACTTATGCTATCATGAGACTCATTTTCAGAATAATACCATGTGCCATTATTAGCTTCGCATTCTTCTTTATTTGTATATTGACCTAAAGAACAATAAGCTGTTTTATAATTTAAAGATAAATTTTCTAAATTTAATGTTTCTATTACTTCTTCTGAGTTTTGATACCTTAATTCTCCGTTTTTTTCACTTACAACAAATTTATTAGATTCAGAAGATTTTTTTATATCTTTTATCTTTAGTTTTTTTGCTATTATGTCAAGTGGAGTTTTATCTATTTTTGAAATTTCTGATAGTTTACTTGTTACATGCCAAGTTCCTAAAGCTTTAGTGCATAAATATACACCTCTTCCTTTTATTCTTGATATAACAATATCACCATCATTACCTAAATTTTTTGTGGGGAGGCTATTTAATACCTTTGTTCTTGAGGCTTTTAAGTGTAATAAATTAGCCATTATTTTACATTTTTTGTTCTATAACTTATAGATATATCATTTATTTCAAAATCATATACTGCGCTACCGCTGTAAATTTGTAGTTGAAAAGAAGTTATTTTACTTACATCAGAAGGAGTATCAAATTTAAGCTCTGCAGTTTTCCAATCTCCATCTGTTTCATCTAAATGTCCACCTGAGTAACAATTAGTTTGTGTATTAATAAATTTACTTGTTTGAGAAAAGTCAACATTAAAATTTCCCGTTCCATTAACAGCTCCTTTAACAATCATGCCACTATCAGTTCCATCTCTTAATACTCTATATGTTATATAAACTCTATATAATTTCTTTTTAACATTTATATTTCCAAATGATATATCTTTTGTTACAAAATAAGCATTTTTAGTAGAAAGATTACTGTCTGATTCATGAACCCATTTTCTTATTGTATTCATCCTTTCAGCAGTAGAATTATCTGTTGTAATATGATAAAACAATACATCTCCATCTGAGTTAGTTATCATATTTGACATATTGCCAGTTTTCATTGAACTAGACGAGCTATTCCATACTCCATAAATTAAAGACCATGATTTTGTAGTAAAATGATACACAGCCCCCGTAGGAATAGCTCCTGAATTGCTATGAGTTCTTGTGAAATTTATTAATAAAGAATCTTTATGTCTAATATATCCTACAACACAATCTCCATCTGATGAATTTGCACACCATCTGTTTACTTTAGATAAAGTGGTTGATGGGTTTGAATAAGCTTCGCTTGTAGGGATTTTATTTTCTGTTAAATTTTCAAGACTTTCCCCGTCGTATAAAAAACATCCATTTTCATTTGCCCATACAATTCCACTTTTTGTTGTAGCAACTGAATATTGACCATCAACTCCAATATCATTAAAAGTATCTTCAAGAAATTCATAATCTCCTGATGTATTTATAACAAAAACTTTTTTTCTTTTAAATTGAAGTATTTTATCTTTGTAGTATGATAAGGCAGTTATATCATCTCCATCATTTATAGCAACATCAATAAAATTAGATTTTGGAAATATATTATATTTTCCTATAGGAGATTTCAACATTCTATCTCCATGTTTTTCTCCATTTTGAAAAATATTTCCAACATACATTCTATTATTACAAACAACAGAAGTTTTATATCTTGATGAAAGAAGATTATTATTAACAGCATCTTCTTGTCTTACTAAAGTTTCTGATTCGTAGCTATTAACTTCATTGTAATTTTTAAAATTACTAGAATCTAAAAACCATCCCCATTTATCTCCAGTTTCATCTATTCGTGGAGAAGAGATTGCAGAAGTACTAGAATACATTTTATTATCTTCATGGTCAATCCAAAATTGAAGATACCATATTTCACTTTCTCCGTCTTTTAAATAAAATTTAGTCTTTTTAATAAAATCATTACTATAGTAAGATTTATCTAAAAGCACAGAAACTGAAGGAGATTGGTCTTCAGTAGGCATAATATCAGTTGAATTAAAAAAAGTAGGATTACTAAGATTAGATTCTTCATCAAATTTATTTACAGTTGTTGAAGCTAATTGGAATCTTCTTCCACCCCATCCTGATACAACAAAAGCTGATGACAAAGGGTCTAAAAATTGATTATTTTCTAAGAATTGTTCTGGAGTTTGCCAATCAAAATTAACTGTTGCATCTTTATTTAAAGAAGAAATATCAACATCAGAACGATAAAAGTCAATATCAAGTTTATCTACAAAAAATCTTGACCATGTAGGGTATCTTGCATGCCCATGTTTACGTACAGTTCTTATTCCCCAATTAGTACTGCCTGAATTCCAGCTAGTATTACCTACTCCAGTAGTTCCTAAATCATCAGTATCTCCAGGATTTATTGAACTTTCATAGTCTCCATAGTAATCCCACATACCCGCATCGTAATTACTTGCCCATGATTCGTCAGAATGTTCAGCATTTTCTTCCGCATTTTCTTCCATTATATGAAAATATAAATCTTCTGCTTGAATATTATTTAAAGGTATTTCTCCAGGATTCCATGAAATAGAACCTTCAAACAAACATTCAACAATAACTTGGTGATTACTTCCTGTAGCATGATGAACTTTAGTAATTTCTACAGGATTATTAGCTCCATATATTCTATTTGGTGTTATGCCTTCAGAAGGGCTACCACCATTATCGCCTGTGCCAAAGTCCATTTCTTTTACTTTAGTAAGAAAATGATTAGTTCCAAGGTTTTGAACAAAATCAAGAGGATTATTAATGTAATTATCAGAACCAAGAACACCTGCTTTAACTTTAAAAAAAGGAGGGATTTGATTTTCTATATATCTTGTTAATAATTGAGACACCCAAAAACCTTCATGTGAATTTTGACAAGATGATTGAGTCCAATGTGTTCCTGCAGAACAATGACCGTCATATTGATTAAAAGCATGATTTTTATAAGAAAGTGCAGACTCCCATCTTATTTTAAAATTAATTGATTTAACAGAAGCATTATTTAAAAGTTCATTGTCATCTTCTACAGATTCATTAAGAAATTGCAATATGCCTAAACCATTAGCAAAGCCTGAATTTTGCGTAGCATGTATTGCACACTTTAATATAGGTCTAGTGCAATAAACAGTTCTTCCCGCCCAATGTCTATCAGAATTCACAGGATTTAACATGCACTTAGCTCCTGGATAATTCCCCGATGAAAAAGCCCAAAGGCCTTCTCCCATTGAAGTTATATGTTTATTCTCATCATCAGGGTCAGCAATAGCTATAGCTCCATCAGATGCCCATGATGCAGTTTGAGGATTGCTCCAATGGTGGCTTTCTGATTTTTCTCCAGCTGAATATCTTATTATATGTCCTATGCCTGTTGAATTATGATTAGGGTCTGCAAATTCAGATAAATTCCAATTTGTCCATGCTTTTATATCACCATTATGCCTTGTTGATGGTTGTTCACACCAATTAAGCTCCTGATAAAATTTATTAAGATAAGAACAGGCATTGTAATTTAAACCTCCTGAAGTAAAAGTTGATGCTTTATGTTCTAAAGAAACAGTTGGAGGTGTTATTAAGGCTTCTTCTTTTATTTTCCATTCTCCAGCAGAAGAATTATTATTATGATAATATATAAATTTATTATTATTATTGTTATCAAAGTTTGCATCAGATATTTTAAGAATACCATTTATGTAATTATAAACAGGCATAGAATTTTTATCATTCCATTCTGTTAATGTATTCCACGTATTTCCATTCCACATTTTAATAACAGAATGAGCTCCTTGATTAGAAGTAAGAAGAGTTGTTTCTCCTTTAGTATCAAGTGCATTTAAATCAGAAGAAGGGCTTCTTAAAACTATATTATCAAAATACACTTCTTGGCTTGCCGTAGCTGCATAATCAATATTTGCATCAAATTCATTGCTATCTCTCCATCCATATTTTCCACCATGTATTTTTAGTTTCCAATCGCTAACTTCATTAAAATCTTCAGGTATTCTAAAATTAAGTTTATAATTTGACCAATTTTTAATATTATCTGTAAAAGGATTTGCTGCTTCAGAGTCATAGTAACTCATAGTCGTTAAATCATTGTAAGCTTTATGAACTGTTATTCCTCCAATTGTAACTCCATTTACAGCATTTCCGAGTGCGTCTGACGTAGAATATGGACTACTTGGTTTTGCAATGCTAATTCTTAATTGAATATTTTGCGTTTGACCATTACCTGAGCCCCAATTATTTTTAGATTTAGGTACATAAAATTTATGATAAATAGATTTATTGTGTTCATTCTGATTAAGCCTTTGAAATGGCCCATTAGGAAAATCTTTATAAAAACTCCAATCAGTATCTTGATTAATCCATGAAAAAATCCCTGCTGTTTGGAATTGGTTATAAGTTATATTATTCCATGATACTCCAGGTTTACTAAACCAATCTACATTAGTCCATCCTGTTATATATTCTTCTTCGAAAGCATCATATAATGCATATGAAACACCATTTGTATATTCTTCTATCACGTTCCCAGGAATTTCATAATTATATTCAAAGCTATGAATAAAATTCAAATGATACCACATACCTCCATCTAAAGTTAATGTTTGATAAATATATGTATTAGGTTCGTTTAAATCTTCATCCCATTCAAAAGTATTAGCATCGCCATGTGCTTCTGATTGCATACACATATGCAAAGTACCATCATGTCCTCCATATTGAGCTTGACCATCACCACTTCCATCATTTCCAGAGGTCCAGGTAAACTGTTTAAGAACAAATCCATTTCCCTGAGTAGTCCATCCATTATCAATATCACTATTTGCAAAATCTCCGTTATATACATAATTAACATCTTTATTTATTAAGTATTTAGCAGAAGCTCCAAGAGCTGTTTCGTTATCATTTTGACTCACCCAATTACCATCCATAAGAGTAAGCCCTTTTATATTTACACTTGCAACTTCAACTGTAACATATTTTGCGGCATCACCAGGGTCATAAACTCTAAATGTATCTCCTACTCTATATCCGCTTCCTGCTTCTAAAATAGAAAGCTTAACTTCTGAGCCATCAGAATTTACTCTTGCACTAAACATAGCACCTCCACCATATGTATTTGATGAGGTTTCACTTTGAATTAATTCACTATGAAAACTATTACTTCCTGTGCTAGTCCAATTAGCTGAAGGAGTTGGAGTGTCATCAGTTATTGTTTTTAAAGCTCCGTTTTTCTTTTCTACTGTTGTAGAATACAATTCAATCCATGGTGGTTTATCTCCAAAACCAGATACATATAAATCATCGTTATCAGCAAGAGCAACATGTGTTCCATTTCCAAAAGTTATTGTTCCATCTGAGCTACTTGTATAGGTGACAGCAGTACATCTTCCAATAAAAGTTCCGTCTGATTTATATACATCTTTATTTAAAATTTTAAGATTAAAAACAAATGAACTTGCTCCTAATGTGCCATCAATATTAATTGCTGAAGTTGAACCAGCGGTTATCCCACTCCCTTCATCTACATTTATACTCGTATCTTCTATTCCTGTTATCACACCATTTGAAACCATATTGTACCATCTATCTGATGCAGCACAATCAAATGATAATGAATAATTAATTCCTGGAGTTAATGTTAAATAATCAGCAGAACTGTCATTACCATTAGGGGTAAAAGTTATATTCCCATGAGTTATAGATTTTTCATCTGTTGTAGTTGTTTTTGTTGCTAGAAAATTATCACCATATCTCCCTTGAAAAGCATCTCCTGCTGCTGTTGATGATTGTATGATAAAATCTTTCTCAGAGTCAGTCATTTCAAAATTATCTGATTCCCATCTAAAAATCATATATCTATCGCTTGTTGTTATAGTGCCACTTGTAGCAGTTTCTAATGTAATAGTTCTTGAACTTCCAACATAATCACTTATTACTCTAGTTTCTCCATTATTATTCGTTGCTGAATAAAAATATATAAACATTCCATTATAAAAATCATTACTTGATGAAACAGTAGATTTATCTTGTAATGTAAATACTGTATTAGAGGTAACTGAGTCTACTTTTCCGTTTTCATATCCATCTTCAAATGAACCTTCAAAATTAGGACTTCCTAAAGAATAATCAGTATTAAATTGAAATAAACCATATCCTTTTTGAAAATGAGTATTATTAACAAGAGTTGCATCAATACTTTCTACTGCTGACCCTACTATTCTTAATATTCCATTCCTATCAACAATTACATTCCAATTTTGTGCAAATTCAGAATCGTCAATATCTCTAGGGTCAGCATATGCATTAAGACCTCCTGAAAAGTCTTTTATTTCATATAGTTGTTTGGCCACTATTTTCCTTTGATTTTATCAACGATAGGTTTTAATACCATATCCCATACTAAATCATCTTTTTTAGAAGGGCTTAATTTAATAGCTTTTTCTAAAACATATAAAGCTAATAAGCACCATTCCCAATTGCTTGTTAAAAATGACATCATATTATTTCTCCTTTTCTAGTTTGTTAAGTCGTTTTTCTAAATCCTCTATTGGAGGATGAGAATCTTTCTTTAATATTGCAACTTCCTTTTCAAGTTCTTCAATATACTTGCCATATTTATCTAAATTCTTTTGTACTACTTTCATTTGTTTGTCTAGCTCGTTATCTTCTTCAACATACTTTTGAAGTTTGTCAAGCTTATGTTTTTTCATAATTTGTTTAAGAACAACGTCTATTACTTTTTTAACTATTATACCTTGTATCATTTGTTTTCCTTTTTATACACTAACATCATCTATAATTGCTGCTATTGTGCATTGAATGTTTGCATCGCCTGCATCAGCTCCATTAGGGCCACCATTAATTGCATGTATATTTGCAACTGTTGTGTTAGGTAATTTTGCAAACCAAGATTCTCCAGGGCCTATTTCAATTGCATTAGTACTTGTATGAGCAACTGTGCTTCCATCTAATACTAAATACAAGCTATCTGTAGTATCTGCATTTTTTGCAAATATAAATTTTACTTTATCTGTAGTTGCTATGTCAGCATTTGCAGTTCCAGTTTGCACACCATCAGCATTTGCAAAGAATTTTCCTGATATTAAATCAACATTTCCTGTGTTATGAGGTACATTAATAATACCATAAAACCATTTCTCACTACTATTCGCAGGAGTATATGCAAATGTTAAATCTTTTAATGTTGCTTGAATTTCTTCGGGTAGTAATACTGCTTTTATTGTCATTGTAGCTGCATCAGCCATCTAATTCTCCTTACTTAAATAAATCTTTACCATAAATTACTAATAGTCCACTTATAAAGACTAACCAAAACCCCAACCAAAATGCAGATAATTCCTGCAATTAAAACCTCCAATTAACTCCTGTGCTTACGTTATATTGTTCACGACCATAGTAATTTAATTTTGAGCCTTCCATAAAAATACCAATATGTTTTCCTAGTTTAGCTCCTAACAACATACCAACATCATATTGTTGTTCTCCTCCTTTATATGACTTATCAGTCAATCCTTTTGACTCTTGGTAAGAATTAAGCCATATATGCGAATAGAATTTATCATTTCCTAAGTAAAAATCCAAACCGATAGCTATACTAGCTTCTGCTTGCCATTCTTTAATTTTATTATCTTCGTTATATTGTCTTATTATATCGGGCATATAATATTCGTAAAACTCTGAATCAGAATATGCAACTGCAACGGAGTCAGAGTCTTCCCAATAATAACTAGCTTCTTCATAAAACATTTCCCAATAACCTTCTTCAGTAATTGGGTCAGTTTCAATCCATATATAGTAATTGTCAATTTCATCATTTCCATTTAAATCATGTAAAGGTACTAAATAATCTGTATATCCATAATCATATGCAAGATACCACCAAGGGTATTCATAATCTTCATAAGCTGGATGTCCATACACAGGATGACCCATCACATTTCCACCTATTGAAAATATAACAGGGCCTAATCCAAGCTTATATCTTAAATCTATAGAAGCAAATTGTAAATCTCTACTTTCTTTTTCTAAATACTTAATTTTTGTTATAAGGTTCTTATTGCTCCATTTAAGCCAATATTCTTGGTCTATAAACTCATGGCCTCTATTTTTAACAAAACTAGCTGAAAAAAGGTATTCTAAGCCATCTACAGCACCAAATAAAGCATTGTCACTAAGTGCTGATTCATCACCTTTGTAAAACTTCTTAGATGATTGATATGGAAACAATGCAATTTTTCTTAATCCAATATTATATTTATAGTCATCTTCAAGTTCTACATTTCCTTTTATATAGGGTGTACCCATTGTACCAGACACATATATAGTCGAGTTATTAAATATCCCACTAAAAAGTAAGCTAACATACGCAACCATATAACATATAATTCTTTCATAACGCATTACTAAAATCTACTTCCTTTCGAGTTTCTATTTTCTAATTTACTAAGTCTTTCTTCAAATGTATTTAATTTACTATTTAATGCATCTAACTTATCTTTGCAATCATCAATCCCTGATAAGTCAACTTCAGGTATGTCTACTTTTTTATTTCTAAGTTTTTCAAGTTCTTCTTTTATATAAGTTAAATCAGCTGCTAAAGGAGATAATGTAGTAGATAAAGTTTTAAGTTCTTTAAATGTTTCATCATATTCATCAAGTTTATAAGATATGATTTTTAAATCTCCCATAGACTTTATATTATCTATTTCTTTTACAACATATTCATGTTCTAATCTATTAGGACTATTATTAGATTTAAGTTCGTTTAATTGACCTGTAATACTAAAATAAACACCGCAAGCAGAAACTAATATAGCTCCCATTGTTGCTATGAATTTTAAATCAAATGTAAATTGACTTCCTTCTCCTATCTCTGTAGCCATTGGCCTCTCCTTTTCTTTCTTTTCAGCTTTTATCTCTTGTTGCTGAGTATTTAAAACTTCTGCTACTTCATCAACACTTACATGTCCTTCTTCAATAAGTATTTTTCCCAAAGGTACTGACCTATTATATGTAATAGCTTCTTCAGCTTGTTTGCTTAAAGCTGCTTGGAGTTGTTTCTTATTAATAACTCCTTTAATTAATAATAAGTCACCTATCTTCATATTATGTTGATGCTGCTATAACTTCTAATTTTACTGCATTTGCACTTGGGTCAATTAAAATACTTTCTAAATCATGTAAAGTAGTTTGAACACTTGCATCAGCATCATAAGCTGCTATTGAATCATGAGGAGTTCCCATAACAAAACTTTCTCCTGCTGCAAGTAATATTGTTGCTGTTTCATTAGCAGCACTAGCTCCACTTCCACTTTCAGTTACATCAATCTGAAGGTTTAGATTTACTGAATTAGTAGTATCTAAATTAGTAACTCTTATATATTTAACATTTTGAACATCCATTGAAGAATCAGTTACATCAGTTGATACGCCAGTTCTAAGTATTGTAGTATCTACATCTGCTGGACACGTAACAATTCTTTTGTAAATATTATTTATGCCAGTAATTTGAAAGTTATTTGTGCCACCAAATTCTTGTCCATTTAATGTTATTGATTCTGTGTGCGTTACATTTAATGTCGCCATTTATTTCTCCTATTTATTTCCATCTATTAATTTACCCCATAAAGAGGTTTTTCCATCAATTATTTCTACAACTTCTACTTTAAAATTTCCACCTTGAAACCAATCAACTATTGCAAATCCATGATTCCAATTATGTAGATTGCCTCTTAGCCATTCATTTGCTTCTGAGGACATATCTTTTAAACATCCCATACTCCAAGCACTTATTGTTCCGCCCCACTTAGTATCTGTAAATCTTTGAAAATCGTGAGTATGACCATATATAACACTTTGTCCACCTTTTTCTAAATGCTTCTTAGCATGGTGTATTGGAGTATATTTACCATGTATGAAGTTAAGCTTACCTATTTTAAGAGGTTTATTGGAAATATATTTTAAATATTTATATCCTCTTTCTTTAATCCTTAATGCATTTTCCGTTTTATATTGCGGAAGATAAGGATGTCTTGTTACAAAGTTATCTAACCATAATTCATGATTACCTTGTATAAAATGTCTTTTTTTACATTTTGCTTTGTCTAATGATGCATCTATTAAATCCATGCCTTCATTAACAAGAGCAACTTCTTTGTCAAGCATTGGCATTAAAACTTCTAATGGTGGTTTTTCTTTATCTTTCCAATAATGTTTACTGAATAATTCCCACTCACCTGTATCTCCTAAATCAATATAAGTATCAGGTTTTACCATTTCTATCGCTTGACATACTACACTTATCGCTTTATCATCGTGCAAAGGAAAGTGTTTATCAGGAGTAACAATAGCTCTCCTAATAATACCTTTGTCTAATCTCGCCATCTTAACCTCTATTTATTTCAAAAAACTATTTATTACTTTTTTCTTCAAGAACTTTCTTTAAAGCTTCTATAGAACCAATTGCTTTTATATAGATTTCTTTTGCTTGCTCTCTTTGATTTTCATAAACCTTTATTTCTTCCTCTAATTTCTTTTTTAAGTCACTCATTTTATTCCCCTTACATTCGAGGTACACTAAGTACTCTTACCCCACTTTTTCTTGTTGGATATTGTTTCATCATTTTTTGATACATTGCTCTAAAATATTGTGATTTTTGTAAATCTCCTGCATCTTCAAATAACCTTGCTTTAATATAGCATACTATACAAGGATGTAATCCTGAATCTAATTTTAAATCTTTATAAATATCATCATCTACACTTGTTGCTTTTGGGTACTTAGAATGATAATGTATCTTTAACCCATCAGTAATAGTTGAATCGCTATATGTATCATATTCTCCTGAAGTAAATCCTTCATCATTATCAGTTGATGTATTTCTATTTACAATAGCTAGCCTATTATCATCATTATACCATGCAAAATAATCATTAGGAAAACTTCTTTTATTTGTAGCCATTAATTATCATCTCCTTTTAATATTTTATGAGAGTCTGCTAATTTAGGTATCATAACATATCTATTGTTTTTATCTTTTATTTCAACTCTAATAATATCAATTATATTATCATCAATATCATACCATCTTTTGTCTTCAACTAAATTAAGCTTTTTATCTTCAATTAAATGTTGTTTTGTTGAGCTAATATCTAATAATGCATCATTAATAAGTTGCATCATATATCCCTCAGTTTGCCTTCCAAATATATGTTCTATTTGTTCTATAACTCTTTTAACTTTCATTATCATCTTTCTTAGGAGTATATAATTTCCTTGTTTGTAATGCTAATACTGCTTGTTGATATTCATTTCTTAGATTGTTTATTAAAGGAGTGTATAAATCAACATCTTCTTCAAAATTAATCTTATATTCTAAAGCAGTTATAGCTGCCTTTAATGGAATTAAATATTCAGCTTCATCTGGAAAATTAGCAATAGTACTATGAGAATGGTCTACAATTGGATAGTCCACAGAGTATACTTTAGTTACAATTGCAGAAGATGTAGGTAAAACTTTTACTAATATAGCAGTATTATCAGCTTGAGGTTCATAATAATAAACTGGGTCTGTTTCGTTAGCATACTCTAAGCTATTCTCATCTGCTGCTTTGTGAGATAATGTAAAAGGTATTTCTCTACATAAATGCACTTCTCCTGAATTAAAATTTGCATCTTTGGCTCTAAAAACACTAATAACTTTTTCTTCATGATTAACTCCAGTTGCATTAGTGTAATTTGCATTTGTTGTCATTTTAGCACATCTTTGTAACATAGTAGGAGGTAATAAATTAATAACTTCTTTTGCTGCGTCAGTCAACCATTGATTAGCTAAAGTAGTATAATCGTCACCTTCTTCACTTGCACTATCTAGGTTTCCGTCAAAACCTGTCAAAGAATTTATTTGTACTCCAAAATTCCAAGCCATTATTTTTTATCCCTATTCATTGCTTCAATTGATTTATCTACTGTGGTAGTGTTAAACTCAACTTGTGTTTGTCCACTCCAAGTATTTCTCATATTAATATAATCAGAGATTTTACCGCTTGTTCCAAATACTTTACCGCAATCACATTGTTTTGCTTCACCGCTTTTTACTTCAGTTCTTACTCCACATCGACAATAATATATTCTCATTATTTTTTTCCACTTATTTTAGACTTTTTAATTTTTGACCCATATTGTTTGCTTTTAGGGTCATAATAGTTAATTGTGTCTCCTTTATCCGAAGTACCTCTTTTTACACGCCCTTCTTTAGCTAACGCCATTAATCTTTTTCTTCTTTTCTTTGCTTGTTTTTTAATAGCTCTTCTAGTTTTCCAAGGCTTTCCTTCAGTTCCATAAGCTTTTTGAACATCTTCATCTCTAGCATCTTTTAGTGATACTTTTACTCTAGTTTGTTTTTTTATTTTTCTTTTATTATCTTTTACTTCTCCACCATCTTTATACATTGGAATATTATATCCAGTTTTTCCTCCACCTGCATATGTTTGAGTACTTCTTTGAGAAGCATTATTAATTGTATAACCTGGATTTTCTGCAACCATTTTTTGAGCTTGCTGTTCTCCAGCTTGATTATAAGGCATACTTGCTATTACTTCGCCTTTTTCATTTTTTACTTCTGGCATTACTTTCTCCTTTTTCTTGCGTCATTACTTGGAGGTAATTTACCATGTTGATTGATATATTCCAAATAAGCTTCAGTTGACGCATTTACCGAATCTTTTTTAATTACATATTCTCCACCCTCAACTTCAATAGGTATACCGCCTTTGTCGTGAGATGGGCCATTCATTTTTCCACCATGCTTAGCTTTATTTCTTTTAGAGCCTTTCAATCTACTCTTCTCCTTTTTACCTTTATTTGTACTTGAATCTACAAATCCTGATATTTCACCATTTTCATGAGATGCATCTTTCCCATCTCCATTTCCATAAGTGCCTTTATCACGATTGTATTTATTTAATTTAGCACGATATTTAGACTTATGTTTTTGGAACTTATTATATTCGTCTTTATAGTCCCTATTAGACATTAATCTAAATATTCAAAATGAAATACTAAATCTAAATCATCTGCAGCACCATAATCTTGAGCATCAACTGCTATCCCAGCAACATAGACACTTCTTGAACCTTCAGCAGCTTTTACTAGACAATTTAATCCCGCCATGTTAACATCGTTTTGACAAAAAGTACCAACTCTTGAACTTCCTAAATCAACACTAACTGCACTTCCATCAATATTTAATGTGCTTGTTATTTTAGCAGCTTCAACATTAGAATCAGAAATTGTTGGGCCCCCACTACTTCCTGGGCTTAAAGCACCAATTAAATCATATTGATTTTCCATAAAAATAAATCTATAATCCTCTACTGTATCATGCTGTGCTATGAAAGTGACAGCTATCAACCTAGATACTCCGCCCCTATTTTTTACCGCATTTGGTATTTCTGTTGTTAAAAATAAAACATCACCAGCATCATATGCTGTAGCTGAAATAGTTGGTGTTATTCTTACAATATTTCCACCTGGAAAACTTCCCATTTTTTTCTCCTATTATTAAAATTTGAATTCTTTAGTAGATTCGGGAGCTGCCCTTTATACGACAACTCCCATAGTTCTACAAGACTATTAATCCTTATGAATTTGGATTAGGATGCGGCAGCAGTATGGAATAATGTATCTGAGCCTAGAGCAGCAGCAATGCCTCTTACATACCAACGATTTCCATCGGTAAATATTTGAACATTGTCACCAGGACTAGCTGCAGCAGTAAAGTTGATATAATCATCATTATTAACTGCAGTATCACCAGCTGCATCTGCAACTGATGCTATATGCCCTACAACATCTGTAGCTGAGCCAAAATCAATATTAACAATTTGACCCATTCCACCATCAGAACCATCTGTATCTTCAGTTACCCAAACTTCGCAATTCCAACCTGAAGGTAAATCTGCCACAGTTGGCATATCTAGCTCAGTTGTTGCAGTTGGATGTACTAAAAATATAGTTCCACTATCTGCCTCAGTCACCGTATAGTTCTCAGTAATTTTTTTAACCTTTTTTACATAAGTACCTGTTAGTGAACTGTTTTTATTTAAAAAATCACTTCTCATTATTCATTCCTCCTTAATTTAAGTCTGTAAATGAATACAACATATGAGTTTCAGGGATTGTAATTTCAAGACCTGCTTCTGTAAGAATCATGTCTTTTCTTAAATCCTCATCTGCTTGTTGCACATTCGTTGTGATTGAAGTGTCTCTATTTATTCCGTTTCCAACAAGAGGTCTATAAGCCAATTGATTCATATCTGCAAGCAATAACATACCTGCTGTCATTCCTCTAAATAATGGCTCTCTAATCAAATTTAAATCACCATGTACAGTATTAATCATTTGAACTTTATGACCAAAAGCACCATCTCGTGAAGACATATTGTATCTTAAATTTGAAACATCATTTACTGCTGTCGATGTTCCGTCTACTAATGTCTTGTTTACGAAAGCGTCTGCTCCTAGTTTGTTGAAATAAGATATCACAGGTAGACCTGCTAAAGCAAGTTTACTTGAACTTCCACCCCTTGCAGGGTCAAAGAATACTTCAAAATCAGACAAGAAAGTATCGTATGTCATAGAAGTAGAAGCTGCAGCTGCAAAATATGGATTTCCTGAGCTGTAAGATAAGCTTCCAGGAGTTCCTGCTGTAGTTCTAACTATAATATCACCTACAAGACCTGCTGATGATTGCACACCATTTTGTCTTCCTTTTTGTCCAAATAACATTGCTCTTTCAATGTCTACTTTGTGTTCTCTTAGTTTTAAATTCCAGATTCTATCCCATTCATTTGCATATCCTCTGTAATTAGTAGCAATAGCTGTATTAGTCATCTCAGCAGCTGTTTTAAAGATTTGAGTGTAACCAAAATCATCGTCTAAAGACTTAGACCAAACATCAGGAGAACCCGAACCTTCTTCAAAAGCTGTTCCGATAATTTGACAAGAATCTCCATCAGCAATAGCATCATAGCCACTTTCACTTGAATTACCCAAACTTAAAACAGTCACTTGACATGTTGATTGAGTCGTTTCATGTGAAACTGAATCTAATCTTACAATTGCATGAGATTTCCCATCTACAACTTCAACTGCTACAACCATACCTTTAATAAGATAATCTACTGCTGCTCCTCCAGAATCAAATGCTACTTGGCCACTTACGCCAGCTGCTAATGAACCTAAAGCTGAATCAGCTGTAAAAGACCTATTTGTCCAATCAATTTTAGAACGATTCTCTAAAAATCTGAACACAGGGTCAGTTGTTGCAACTTTGCTAACCTTACTTAAATATACAAAAAATGGAGATTCATCTGGACTTAACTCTGCAACCCTATCACTAAGGTCGTAAAGTCTTCGCTGGTCACCCGCAACACCATGTACTGCTGCGTGGGCGTTAGCGACTGTAGTAGCTGCACCAGCACTGGTAAGAGAACCAGTTCTGATTGTATTAGCTGCTGTTGCCATGTTTACTTCTCCAATTTAACTCTCTATCAGCTACATTTTTATGCCTTCAAGTAGAGTTTTTGTTTTTGTTTAAGGTAACGTATTACCAACTTTAGTAGCTCCTAAAATCCCTTTCCACATTTCATCTTTTTCGTTAGTTTTAATCGGTTGCTCTCCATTTAAAATACCTGCTTGTTGAGGAACTGATTGATTCTGACGAATTGAATCTAATGGATTTAGATTTTGACTACCTTCAGTTGGTTGTTGAGTTACAGATTGCCACATATTAATTGCACCATCAATACCATATTCGGAAGGATTTTTTTGTGCAAATTCATAAAACGATTTTATTTGCTCTTCATTTAATCCTCTTTTTTCAAGTTCGCCTGTAAGTTGATTCATACCAACTTGTTTTTGAACTTCACCTACTTGGCTATTAACGGCTTCATTAATAGAATCTTGTAACTCTTGTTGTCGAAATTTATACGACTTAGATTCTGGGTTATTATAGGCTTCCCATGGGTCGAACTCATCTTTACTTAAAGTAACTTTCTCAGATTGTGCTGGTTGGCCACCTTTAATCATAGTCGATATTTGATTAACAATATCTGGTCGTGACTCCAACATGTTACCAATCTTTTCATATTTACGTAAGTTTTGATTTTCAGTATAAAGTTTATCTTTTTCTGATTGGAAATACTTTGCTTGTTTCTCCCAATTAGAACCAGACTCTCCTACCTGTTCTCCGTTATCTTGCCCTACATCTCCATTGAATTCACCTTGAATTTCAAGATTTTCTCCGCCCGATGTGTCCATTACTTATCTCCTTTGTTTTGCAATTTCTTTAACTTTTCTTCAGCTTGCCCTCTTAGACGAACCTTCTCAGTTTCAAGTTTAACTGCGTTGTTAAGTTTATTGAATGCCATACTATTCATAGATTTGGATTCTAGTTCATGTGATTTTAATTCAGTTTTGAATTTCTCAACTTCCGTACGTTTACGTGCTGAGACAGACTCTCTATTAGCTGTTTGTAAATCACCTTGTAAATTTTTAATAGCTTCTTGAGCTTGTTGTAATTGTCCTTGTAATTGCTGTACAATATCCATTCTTTTCAATACTCCTTCTTTGTCAAATATTTCAGTTTTCATTAAAGCTTCAGTTCTATCAATAAGTCCTGCTTGATAAGCTTCCATGTATATTGACCATTCTCCCCATTTATTTGAAGGCATTGTAGAATTTCCTATAACATTTATATCGTATTGTCCTATAGTTAAATCATTCATCATTTCTCCAATTGCTTGAGATTTGTCATTGTAATGATTAACCATATATTCACTCATGTCATTGTTAGGTTGTGCAATTCTAAAAACTTTTTTATATGTATAATGTTCTTTTGAAAGATTATATACTACTTGTCCTAATCTTTTTAAAGAACCTTCAATGTCTCTTAATTTTGATTTGCTTCTTCTTTGCCCAAAATCTTCCATCATCATTGTAGCCGAAGATGTTTTTGGTGCTGCCTCAGCGTTTCCTTGCATCATTTCAAATATACCCATATTTAAATCAATATATTTTTCAACTAATTGAGGTAATTGCATCACAGAGTTAGATAAAGGTTGTGGTGATGGAAAATGTGGTTCACCAAAAGATGGGTCATATTCAATTGTTGCATTTGGATTTGCCCAATCTCTTTCTAATTCTTCTATATCATCAACACTTCCTTGAGGTATTAATAATTTTAGCCCCGAAGATGCTTGTGCATGAGATGTTATTAATGACATTGTTTTATTTAAAAATCTTTGAAAATCCTTATTCTTTCTAACATCACTCATAGGATAAGGAGTATTTGTCCATATATTAGGAACGGGAACAATAGGATATTTATCGGTATTTAAAATTCTTTCATATAAAATAGTACTACCTAATATGCAAGTTAATTTAATTCTTGTTTGCATAACTTCAACTATATCAACAAGTCCTCTTTTAACGGCCTCTTTCATTTTAGGCTCATCTATAAATTTCTCCATATTAGCAGAATCAAGAATTCTTTCTTCCATAGTTTCTTTATTTAATATTCTATAATAAGGAACTTTAACTTTATGAAAGTATTCAATTAATTGATATTTTTCAGAACCTTCTCCTTTGTCAGCATCTTTTATATAATCAGGAGTAAAACTACCAGTAGTTCTATTGTTAAATGGAGACGGATATGTTTCGTCTTCGCTATATCCTTCAATCATATCAATTAAAAGTTTACCATTTTCTTGTTCTTCAGATAATTGCGGATATAAATCCATTAATTGAAATTTGGTAAATATAGTTGACAACATCATACCTGTTGCATCATCAAAATATCTATTTCTAGCGTTTGGGTCTACACATACTCTAAAGGGGTCAACATATGTAAATTTTATTTCTCCTCTACCATAATCAGCTTCTACATCGGTATATGCATAAAAATAACCAAGCCCTGTTACAGCATAATCATGTATAACTTGTTTAAATATTTCATTACCATCAGATACATTCCATATATATTCAAGTATAGTTTTCCAAACATTTGCTAAATCGCTATCTGAATCTTCTCTTGGCATTGCAGAAAACTTAGGAGGTTTTGATGTAATAATAGCTTTAAATTGTTCAATAGCTCCATATAACCTATCTAAAGGAATATTTGATTGATTTCTTGATTCTAATTCATCTTGTTCCTGAGGACTAAAATGATTTCCTAAGTAAAAATCAATATCTTCACGAGCATGGTCTGTCCATTCTCTACGAGCATCATCCCACCTTTTCCATAATTCTCTTATTTCAATTGCTTTTTTATCTTGCTCTATCATAACTTGTAATATAAAACTTTTTTATTAATTTATCAATACCTTGAACCTGTCATCCAATTATATCGTTTTTTAGGCTTTTCCCATTCATTTTTACCGTTTTTAATTCTTTTGACAGTTCCAGCTTTTTTACTTCCTTTAGCAAATTGAGTTGCTAACCAAAATGCATCTATAGTATCATCATGTGTGCCTTTAGGAAAATCAAGTAATTCACCTATAAATTCATGCATATCTTTCTTTAAATGTACAGCACCCGCTTTAAACATAGGCTGAAGTCCTTCAAACAATCTATCTTTCTTTTTTTGGTTACCGTAGTTCTTGATACCTTTTTCAATGCCAGGTAAAAACTTTCCTTCTTTTTTGCTTTTCTTATGTATATAATCTCTAAGCATTTCTTGATATGATATAGTTTCAATGTTTATTCTTTTGATTGGGTCGTATCGTTCTGCAATTTTAAATATTTCTTCTGCGCAGTCCATTGGTAATACTCTTTGTCTCCAATACTCAATAATATAATAATCATACTCAGCGGTAACACCGATAACCATAATAACGCTATAATCGTTCCTAACAGAAAGCGTTGAAGCAGGGTCAACCCCGATGTAAATATTGACATATTCAGTTCTCCCATCATCTAATGTTATATACCAAGAATTATACTCTTTATCAAATTTAAGCCTACCTTTATACAAATTGTCGGTTATATCAGCTTCTCCAAAAATTTGGTCTTCAGGAGATTTAGCCTGATTCATATATTCTTGATAAAATTTAGCAGGAGTACCCGAATCTATATAAAATTGCTTTCTTTCGTCTAATTTTTTAAGAGGCCAACGTGAAGGCCATAAAGGAGTACCATCATCAAGAATAGCTTTATAAGTTGTTATATCCCACGAATACTCTTCTCCGTTTTTTATAGCAGCTTGGTAATTTCTTACTAATCCGTTTAAAAATGCATCATAATGAACAATTGTACCATTGCACCATAAAAACCCACCTTTATCAAAATCAATAGCGGGATAGACAGCAGCAGTTACCCAATTCTTAATATGAAGCCTTGCTTCGGGAGTTTTAGTATTTAGCTCCGATTCAAAGTCATCTAGTATAATTCCAGTATATCTTGTGGATAATTGTTTTTTACCCCTTAATCTTTGAGCAGTACCTTTAGCAATCATCCTACAATTATTTTGCAATGTAATTTCGGTTTTTGTCCACTTATCACCTTGCATATCACCGAAATAATAATGTATTGCAGGATTCGAGTAAATGTGGTTAGCTATCCAATTAAGGTTATCCGTTGCTTGGTCTTGAGCCTCGCCAACCCAAGCGATGAATTCTGGGCTTTCTTTTTTCGCAAATAAAAACCGATGCAACACCGCTGTCGCAGCTAAAGTTGATTTTGCGTGGTCACGAGGCAATACAAGAGCCAATTGTTGTTTATTTCTATCTAAAAGTTTTTTTCCTACAATATTATGAAAATTTGGCGTAGCGGATGCTAAAAAGTCTTGAGGAGAGAATAGTTTACCAAATACGATAAGGTCTTCATAAGCCATTTGAAGAACCTTTTCATTTTTAGAAACATCTCCATTAAGATTTAAATTTGCCATTATTTTTGTTTTTTAAGTAATTCTTTTACAGTATCTATAAAACCAACTCTATGCGTTACATCAAAATTTTCATTTAAATTTATTAAATTAGTAATTGTATCTTGAAGATTTTCATTACCACTTTTACCATGTGCAATTCCTTCCATTGAAGTTGGAATATCATAAGTTCTTTCTCTAGCATCATATGTAGATATATTTTCTGATTTCATTAAAGAATCTACTAAACCTGCAAATGAGTTCCAATATTTATCTATTTCTTTTTCACTTCTATTATATTCAGAATCTTGTAGCATATGAGCTCCTTCTGCTGCAAAATGCTCTAAAAGATTTTGTTTAAATAAACCCATAACATCTTCTGAGTCTGTTTCTCTATTTGATATATAATAAGGTCTATTTTTGTCTATTAAAAAAGGAGGGCGGGTGTTTTCTTCGTGCATTTTAATAATATCGTCTTCTCCTCCGAACTTCCATATAAAATCTAATATATCTTCTTTTTGACCTATATGTTTATCGTAATCTTCTTTAGACCAACCTTTGTCTTGCATTTCCTTAAATTCTGTAAGGATTCTTTGAGAATATAATTCGTCTATAAATTCGTCATAAGATTTTTTAGATAAATTTGCCATTATTTAAATATTTTATTTACTCTATTTATTGTAGTTTCATCAGGGTTAGTGTGATGAATAGTATAATATAAATCTTTCATAACGTCAACGTCAGGATTTTCATTTAAAACAAGAGTAAGTAAAGAATCTACAAGCCCAGGTCTTCCTTCTATGCCAGAATACATTTTACCTTTTTTAGCTTTAGGATTATTAGGGTCAACTATAGAAGCAAACATATTTGCAAGAAACATTATATCAGCTTCATCATCAGTCCATTGTTTTGGATTATTTGGAATTAAATCTATAAATGAAGAGTCAAAGCCAATATTTTTTGCTCTAGTTTTGGCAGTATCAACACTTTTGTCGGTAAATTGATATACTCCTTTAGCAGTTGTTGTTTTAGCTTCGGCTTTAGGATTACCATAAGGAAAGTCAGTTGTTCCTAATAAATCTCTATATTTTCCACCAGACTCTACTTGTCTTACTAAATTTAAAAACTCAGGTCTTTCTTCTGTCCTCATTACAGAATCTATCATTGTACTAAGTAATTGATTTTTACCGCTATAAATATCTTCCATATTAACTATACTCACGTAAGGTTGAACAATCCACAGCCACAAATGAATCATGAGATACAAGAAGGTTACCATAGAAACGAGGGTTTTGGGGATTATGATATTCATCTGTAGCTGTGTATATAATTTCTAATTTCATTTAAAACTCAACGTCACTTACATCATCAAATAAACTTCTAATTTTGTTTTTAAAGAAATCTCCTTCATTTCCAAAGAATTTATCAGCATCTTGACGAGTTTTACCTTTTCCTCCTAATTTTGTTTCAGTCCACCACTTTTTTGGGCTAACATACTTTTGACCTAATTTTGATGCTTTTTTGCCAACACCTCCTATAGAACCCATTACCATTGCTTGAAGTAATTCTTGCATTTCTTCACTAGGTATCATTTTATTTGTTCTAGCTTGTGATTCTTTCCATTGTGCTGTTATACCATCAATAGCATCATGTGCTTTAGGTTTTAAATAATCAATAATTGATGATAATATAGTTTTTTCTTCCATTATGCGTCTCCTGAGTCGTAATTTTCGCCGTAAATATACATAACTTTATTGGAATTATCAAATTCAGACTTGCAATGAGGACAAATCCAGCCAATAACGTCATGATTGCCCGTAATATCTACGATGCCAATT
>VTLG01010373.1_pt1 | contig 24847 bp, 32 predicted proteins | sample 4694571 | NCBI WGS metagenome assembly VTLG01 (sample SAMN12604809, study PRJNA352737) | marine metagenome | biome: ENVO:00000447; feature: ENVO:00000209|ENVO:00000569|ENVO:01000036; material: ENVO:00002151; isolation source: viral sequences binned using virsorter ...
ATTCGTGGGAGTATACATTGAGTGAAGACCTCAAAGATATGCTTGAAAGAACTGCGTGGACCTTTATTGAAGCATTTATAGGTGCATTAACAGTTGCTCCATTAGTTGGTGTAGAAGCTGAAACAATTCAGTTAGCTGCATTAGCTGGTGGTGGTGCTGCATTAGCAGTTATCAAGACATACGCTAAGAAACAAATATCTAAGTAGCTGATTTGTCCTAGTATCTATGTATAATAGCCTTAACAGAAAGGCTGCATATGACAGATGAATTAGGCAATAACTATTATAAGTCTGGTTGGCAACCATCAATAGAGTTTGATGAGAACACTGGCAAAGGTGAGATAACTTATGTTGGTACTGACCCAGACTACAAGAATAAGTACGACTCAATCCTTGAAGAGTGGGGATTTGACCCCAAATATTACACAATAGAAGGTACAGTTCGTGCTAGTTCTTGGAACGCACAGCTAAAAGGTGGTGAAACAACCACTTTTTTTGCATTTAAAGGGATAGTAAAGAGAAAGAATCCTGCATTAGATGAGTACTTTGATGAGCTACTCTCATTGTTTAAACATAAACCTAAGTTAAAAGATAAAAAGTATGGTGGTGATACAGCTTTCATATGGACAATGGCTGACTGGCAGTTGGGTAAAGCCGACCTAGGAGTTGAGAATACACTTAAACGCTACGAGGAAGCTCTTATAGCAGGGGTAAATCAGATTAAGGCACTGCGTAAGGGTGGAACTAATATAGATGAGGTATATTTATTAGGATTAGGTGACCTCACTGAGAATTGTGACCAGAGTTTCTACTCTAGTATGCCATTTAATATTGAGTTAAGTCTATCTCAACAGTACAGACTAGCAAGACAGTTGATTATGAGAACAGTTGAAGCCTTCTTACCTGTTGTAGATAAGATAACTTTGTGTGGAATAGGTGGTAATCACGGAGAGATGACAAGAAGTGGTAAGGGTCAGGTCCTATCAGACAGGCTAGACAACTCGGATATGATGCATTTTGAAGTAGTAAAAGAAATACTTGCACAGAATCCTAGATATAAAAAGGTTAATGTCATATTGCCTACAGACTATCACCATCTATTAGAAATTAAAGGGGTAGCTGTGGCTATAACACACGGACATATGACTACAGGTGGTGCAGGTCCAGAGGGTAAGATAATAAAGTGGTGGCAAGGACAAATGTTTGGTTGGTTACCTAGTGGTGCAGCAGAGATATTAATTACTGGTCACTATCACCATCCTAGGGTGTTTAAACAAGGTAAGAGAACCTGGTTTCAATGTCCAAGTATTGATTCAAGCAAAGACTTTACTGCTAGAACTGGTATGTGGAATGAACCAGGGGTTTTAACTCTTACAATATCTAAAGATGGATGGGATAACTATAAAATAGTTTAAGTTATTCTTCTTCTTCTGAAGGTGTAACAACTAACTCTACATTAGCCATTATCCCTAACAGTTGAACCTTCCCAGCTTTATTAATAATAGAATGTTCTTTAAAGATTGGATGACCACCTGATGTTTCACCATTAGGTAGTGCAATCTCTGGTGTCTTTCTATTTAATAGTTCCTTTAATAGAACTACTGGGTCTGCTTCATTGACTGATAAGTCACTCATAGTTTCTCCTTATAATATTTTCTTTGCATATTGTTCATACAAATATCCTACCTCTTTTAATACTGGGTTGTTGTTTTTAAACTCAGTAGTTTGAGGCATCTCTCTTAGTTCCCAATTAAATGAATAGTTGTTAGCAATCAAATCATTTATATTCCAGGTCAGTATCTTCTTTTGATACTCAGTTAAATAAATAAATTGTTTACCTAATCTCCTTGAAGCATTTAAGTTAGATATATATTTATCTCTCTCTATTATCCAAGGGTTATAAGACCTATCTCTTGATTTGATTTCAATAATGTACATATCATTCTCGCAATCATAAGAAGAGAATTGGTCCTCTGCTTCTTTCAGCTCATCCATAAATGGGAACATAATATTTAATGTTCTAATAATATTTTCTTGTGTCATTAGAATATCTCATCTTGTAAATCTTGATACTTCTTCTGCTCATCTACCTTCCGTATCAGAGCGTGACAAGTAGCCCAAGTATATCCAACACCACTATCATTAACTAATTTAAATCGTTGTCCACAAAATAAATTACCCTCAGTATCTGTGTAGTTTATGGTGTTGTTCTTACAAAGACTAGGTGCTTTGTGTTTCCTGTCAGGTTCAGGTACAACATCAAAGTTATAGTCAGGGAATCTTTTCTTTATTCGCCTGACTAACTTCTTAAGGCTGTCACTGTTACCTGCTTTTTCTAAAGCCATTCTCCTGGTGCTTCTTTATCTGGGTCAGGACTACTGATGTACCAACCTCTACCACAACCATTGTTGTCTTTGAAGTTGCTACAAGAGAAGTCAGGAATCCTACTCAAAGGACTATCCTTTGGAGCTTCAGCTTTCTTACTTCTATTATCCTCCATCCACATATCAGTGGCACAGTCAGGACAATAAGGAGTAGAACTTACTACTAATATATCTTCAGAAGGGTCATCACCCTCATCTTTAGCAGCATCCATTAGACTACCTACTTCATCTAAGAAAGTATTGATGTCCTCATCAGACCAGTTATTAACTTTCTTTGACATACCTTTGTCCATAAGGTTAGCCCAAGCCTTATCTTTGTATGTCTTTCTTAGGTCAGCATCAGGAATCATTACTTCCATTTGTTGATTGAGCACCTGTGATTGTGTCTTTTCTGTGACCATATCACTAGCTATATCTTCCATCTTTTTTATTTCTTCTTGAGATAATTTAGCTGGTGGTTTCTTTTCTACTTTGATGTTATCACTAGCTTGTGCGTAGTGTTCCTCTTCAGTAGTACCACCAGTCCATAGCTCAAGCCCAATGCCTAATCTCATACAGCATCTCTTGATACCATCTGATACAGCTAACTTGAGTATCTCTGATTCAGTATTTTTATTTTGAAGTGCGTATACATCTACATCACCAACCTCTTCAATGGTTTGTTCTGAATCTTTTATGTATAACTTACACTTTGCACCAACAATAGAGTTGTCTTTATCTCTAACAATTTCATATGTGAAATCATATCCACCTGGTATCACATCAACCAAGCGTTGTGTGTATAGGTGGTGTGGTACATAATCTCCGAACTTACCCTTAGGTGCAGGTTTAACTACACTCTTAGGAAAGTCTTTAATTAATTTTTTATGAGTTTCTTTATTCATAATTTTCCTCTACTATAATGAAAAGAACAGTATGTTTTTCTTTATTCATATTGTTTCCTTTCTGAGATAGGAAAAGCCTCTAGCAATAGAGGCTTTCTTATCTACTTCCATTACTGTTTAATATCTGATAGATTCTTTGTCTTGATATATCCAAGACCATAGCCATATCAGTTAATGATACGCCTTTTTTTCTACCACCATTAATTAGTTTGACTCTTCTTTCTTTAAGAGAATCAACTAAATCTTGTGCTTCTTTAATTAGATATGCTACATTATGCAATTCCTCTAAGACAATTTTCTTACTGTCCAGGTTATTCATAAGAGCATTAGCTTCTTCGTTCATATCCTTCCTTTGGTTTGTTATTCTGTCGCTACTATCGTTGGCGAACTGTTGTCGTATATAACTGTCGTGGGTCTAAGTAGTCGCCACTATCGTTATCAATAATAGATACAACATTATGCCCAGATGTTCTGAGTTCTGCAAACTTTTGCGTTGCCTCTACTATCGTTTGAGTTTTGTCACCATCAAAATGGTACACATCAGTACCACCATAGATGTTGTGACACTCAATTCTTATTGACATACAACCTCTCTGTTGCTTACTGTCATTGTAATATACATTTACATTTGTGTAAATGTTTCTACATATTAATCAGCCCACTGGTTTAAACAATGAGCTGTTTAATATCTACAATTAGTTGTCATCATCACCACTGCTAACTTTAAATCTATTATTAAAAACTTCTTTAAAGTCATCAGTAAGTACAGTTTCAAGAGAATGTTTTAATCTGTCTGCATTAGGCGTATAGGATATATACCCAAAGACTTTATTGCCCTTGATTTTTGTATAGACTTGTAATGGTAAATTATTTTTCTTAATGTGATTGTTCAAGTTGTTCTTAAACTTTCTTTCTTCGCTAACAACATCTTGATTATCTTCACTACTAAAGGAATAAAATTTTATAACTTTATAGGGGTGTGCTTTAGCTAAACGAATAGCTTTCTTTAGACTATCCCTATGGTCATACCATTTCTTTGTAGGTCTGGTAAGTTGCTTGAACTCTTCATCACTAACAACGACTGGCTCTTCCATTTCATTCCAAAATGTCTTAGTCATAATTTCCTTTCTGATACTTACTTGTATAAGTATCTATCAGCTCACTGCTACATCTGTCCTGTTTAAACAATGAGCTGTTAGATATTTACATTTTAGAAATAGAGTGTGACATTAATTGAGAAACCAACAAGAACTCTTGATGCTTCTTCAATCTTCATCTAACACATTAAACAAACGCATTAGATACAAGTCATCTTCTCTCTCTTTCCTTATATCTCTCTGGGATTTATACCCAGAATATTTTTTCAGCCCTGCTATGAGTAACCCATAGGCTACACATAAAGACAAGAAGTCCATTATTCTTCTTCTGTAAGGTATTCATCTTCACAATCATCACAATAATTACCTTCCCAATCAACAAGTTCTTTAAAGTTTTCCTCTGTAAAGTGTTCGTTTATAACACTTTCTTTTGTATAAAGAGTTTGTAATTCTTGTTGTACAAAGTCTGATATTAATTCATTATTCAAATGACCAATATCAAAATGAAAATCAATTTCAAATTTTGCTACAACTTTATGATTACATTTCTCACTTAACCTTTGTTCTTGCTTAGGTGTTAGTTTAACTGACATTTTCTTCCTCATCCCATTCTCTTATTAGTTCTAATCTATCTTTAGCAGATTGGATTATTTCTTCTAGTTCTTCTGAACAAGTAAGCTCATCTATGTATCTAAATACATTACTGAACATTATTCTTCCTCCTCTGCTTTCTGAATTAATTCATACGCTTCATCTTCACTTATATCAAGTCTGTGTGCTACTACCTCTACTAAGTATTCATCTGCGTAACATATAGAAGAAGTAAATTCAACATAAGCTCCATTAATTCTGACTTCATCAGGCTCAGGTTTCATTTCATAGTAATCGTTCAAAGCCATCTCTTCCGATATGCTTAGGTCATACTTGTCCATTAGTTTTTTAACTGACATTTTCTTCCTCACTTAGAAAGATATAGAAATAAATATTATTAACAACAGATATATATTCTGTTTGGTCATACTTACTTATATCAATTTCACTAACAAGATTTCTGAAATGGATTACTTGGTCTTGTAACAATTTAAAAAATGTTACAACTTCCTCGTAAGATAAGTCGTGATAGTCATACTCTTTCATACCACCTCCTCCACAAGTACTACTTCTCTGTCAAGTACCTTGTCCATATAAGCATTGTCTTTTTCATCTTCGTAGTCATTGATAGCATCTTCTTTCGTTTCTGCTTCAACATACCACCTGTTAGAAATTGTTTCAAATATATAAAATGTTTTCATACAATCTCCTTATCTGCAATATCATATGCTTCATAGATAGAAGTAAAGATATTTTTAATAGGCAAATCAAACTGCCTAATCATAAAGACCAACATCTTTTCTTCTGTTGATAAGTTGTCATCACTAAAGTCCTCATTACTATTCATACTTTTTCCTTTTGATACCAGTGAATAGTGACATAACCTAATTCAAATTCATAAGGGTCATCACTATTTTTTCTTCTTGGTATTTTTTCTATCAACTCATCAATAACTATGTCAGCTTCATCTTGCGAATTTGCTATGACATCTTTATCAAACTCAATCGTATAGTAATATCTATTCATATTCTCCCACCTTCCTGTACGAATGGTGATAGAGAATAGATAGAAGGTCTGTGACCAGTAAAGATAACTTCTGTGTTTGCCTCTACTAGCGTGTCAACAGAATGTACTGCCTCATCTAGCGTTACATCACTATCAAAGTAAAAGTCCACACTTAAAATGTTTTCATCTACTTTCATACTCTCATCTACAAATTCATAGACTTCGTATTCAATTTCTTTATTCATAATTTCCTTTCATTGATTGCACCTACTTGTTTAAACAAATAGATAGCTTATAGCAGATTACTCTTGGTCGCTATAGCCTTAACCACATTACATATGTACTAAGCATCTGCTATAAGCTACCTACTTTCAGGCACTAGGTTTCAACAGGGCAATAGTATTACCTAGCTCTTACTTATAGGTAGCTCAGTATCACACACAACGGATAATTCCGTGGTAGTCCTCGGTGCTATTTCAACCTCTAGTATGTGATACTAAGCTACCTACTAACCGTCGTGATGAAAACCGTTGCGTTTCTATTTCCCTCATCAAAAGTGTGGTTAATTACGCCACATTGTCCGATTATCTTATACATCACTGCATAATATCTGGTTAGTTTATAGATAGCTCACTGCCTACGGCTTTGGTTACTTGCTATTGCTAGTTCGTAGTGTCATACCAACAGACACAACCATAGACAGTGAGCTACCCACAATGGGGTAGCTGTTTAAACAACTAACCTAATTTAGATTGTTGTTTAAGTAATATATCAATTAACTTAGTTAGCTCTGTCTTGACTTTCTTTGTAGTAAACTCACCACTTCTATTTCGTAGTTCCTCTACTGCATCATCAACATCAGACATATTAGCATCAACACTGTTGATGTAGTCTTTAGCATAATCTACTTTAGAATATGCTTCATCTACCTCGTACTGTGCATCACTAACACCAGTTTTAATCTGGTCAATAGCGTGTTCTAAGTTATTAAACAACTCATCAAGAGTTGTCATATCTTTTTCTTCTGACATATTTTCCTTTCTTTATCGCTACAATAAGTAGCATTGAGTACTCGTGTTTAAACAAGTACTCTATGCTAGTTACTCACTAACCATATCTTTTCTTTGAGCCATTAGGTAAACCATTATCAGTTGGCTTAGCCAACCCACGATAGTTCCCACCTTTTTTACTCTTGGCTTTTCTTCTTTCGTGTCTGTTTACCATTCGTAATATCCATCAGGTACATCAGTTGATATCCACTCGCTACCATCTTCAGTAGTATGTGAATGTTCAAAGTTCCCTCTGTCATCAACAGGTTTCAGGTCAGTGTAAGAATTTTGTACACGCCAACCACAATGGTTAAGCCTTATGTTATACATATTCTCACCACCATTCTTTGTGTACTCTTCAATCTTTTCTTGTGCTTCCTCTTCAGAGTTAGCCTCAATATAGACTTCACTTTCCTGTGTGTATTTTAGATAATATAAATTACTCATTGTACCTCACCTACACAGACTTCCTTGTGGAATTTTTCATTAGCTTTTTGTTCAGCTTTAAAGTCATATACTTTTCCATAGTAATGGTTAAACATAGACCCATTCAACGCATACTCTTCATCGCATATCTCACAGCAGTGAGGCTCTACACGAGTAGCATATGGCTCATCCCACCTTTGACCATCAGGTCTTGGTACACTTTCTTCATCGTAATTACTCATAGTTTCCTTTCGTTATTGGTGTATGTACACCATTGAGAGCATTGAAGAAAGGTATTAACTACAATGCTCTCTAGCTGTGCATACGCATACTTACAAGGGGGATTGCCTCTACTAGCGTGTTGAAAATTTCACGCACAACAAATAAAAAAAAAGAAAAAAGTTCTTGTGAAATTTATCACAATCTATTCTTATTTATTTCTTATAAGTATTTATCAGGTCACTGTTTAAACAATGACCTGTTAAATAATTACCTGAAGTTACCTTCAGCTATTATCTCAGTATCAGATTGACAGGCAGGGCAGGAAAAAATTCCTAGCTCACCATTAATAATCTCAGCAACTTTTTTCAAACTTGTTTTCTGTTGTTTGATTGAAGCTGTTGAGCTACGCCAAATATACCCATAGCCCTGCTCTCTGCTTCGGTCTGTACTTGCTGTACATTCTTCAGCATTGATACAAGCAACTTTAATACCAGTCTTAGGTGCTTTAGTATGCTCTTTTAGTGCTATGTGAGGTACATTACCAATCTTTTTTAATAATGGTTTCACCCATTTATCAAAATCAGGATTTGGTTTTCCATCTTCATTGTGCCTACCCATATTGGTTGGCTTTCCTGCTAGTTGTAGAAAATCTTTTCCGACCTTCTCAAACTTTCTGGAATGACCAACACTGGCAGGTAGTACAGCGTGTAGTACCTCGTGTATAACTGTTGAGATAATTTCTAGATTATCTGCCTGAGTTTTTGCACTGTAAGTTGGTTTAATAAATATCTGCCTCGTGCCTTTTTCATCTAGCTTTTTTATATCACTATCTTCAGAAAGCATTTGACATACACCAACAACAGTACGCTTAGTACCCTTAGGCATATGACCGAAAGAGATTTGGATTTCATTTTCTTTTTTAACAAAATCTTTGAAGCCTTCATCTTTTAATTTCTTAAAAGTTAGCTTCACCCATTCTTCTAGCCAATCTTCTCTAGTACCTTTATAGGTTTTTGTTTTACTCATTTTTGTTTTACCTTTCCTTATAGATTTCATTTAGAAATCTTAGATAACCTGCCTAAATGTTTAAACAGGGTATCTAGCATTTCTGATTTAAGAGCCTGAGATTTTTCTGTTAAGGTCAGTAGCCTAATCGCTACTTTTCCAATACAGAGCAACCTCAGGGCTCTCAGCGTGTATTATTTTTTAAATGGGTCATCAATTCCTATTGACTGCCTGAATTTCTGTTTATCTGAAATACATCTGTCATAAATCATATAAACAAAAAAACTCAGGGTAATCATAAGGCTGAGCCATTCTAAGAAACTACTCATTTATTTTTTTAACAAATGATGCAGTAGTCATTAAGTACATTTTACGAGGAAGAAAGTTATCAATTAATATTTTATATTGTATAACATTCATTTCCTCAATGACTCCATTACTATTTCTAGCAGGTACTTTCCTAGCTAATTCAATAGCAACAATTTCACCAGTTAATTTTCCTTTAAAAGTTGTATCATCAACTTTAACTTTATCGCCAACTTCACAATCAAAGTTTTCAATTTCAACTTCAGTTGTTGTTTCAACTTTTTCGCCAATTTTCATAATTTGTTTACCTTTCTATAAACTGATACTTGCTTTAAGTATCTCTCAACAATCTAAATTAAATTGCTGAAAGATAATTAATAAAATTATCTGAAAGGTGACAGTCTTTTTTATACTGTCAGAAACCTCAGCTTCCTCATTGTTTAAACAATGTATCCACTCACCTGATATAGATGTGTGATTTCACAAACAAAAAGAGCGTGCAAAATCTTTTGAGGAGGGTCCACCTGACTTGAATACATCTCACCGATTAAGACAATCATTCAGGATTTATAAGCCTTAGTAATAACTATAGGGTACTTTACATTTAATATCAACACTTATTTAAATTAATTGGAACAGATGTTCTAACCTGTTTAAACAGTCAACTGGTCGCTCTTTCTTTTATTGTTGATGTATGTACTCAGCTTGTCTTAGTGAGGATGTACTAACCTTGTTTTACTTAGTATGTTTCTAGTTTTCCTTACCAGTTCAAAGCAACGCACCCTCTCTTGATTTAAAACAATGTACGAGGGTTGCCAGAGTGGGTACATTCTGTATCATTTTAGATTTATATATTTTCACCTAGCTGTTTAAACAACTTGTTATTCCTATATACTAGGTCTGACAGACTGGGTATGTAATGCAAATGTTAATCTGCGTAGGGGGGTCTATATTAAGTATGTACCTATAAAATTAAATGCACCTAATGTACAAATAAACACACTAAATATGTACCACTATATGTAGTGTACTTTAAGTGACATACTACATCTAGTACTACTACTGTCACAGTAATACTGATTGCTATTGTTTACTTGTTTTAAAGTGTTCTTACACTCTTTACATTTCTTCAATATTACTATTTTACTCTTGGTTTTCTCTTTTGGGCGTGAACAGGCATATGGGGTAGTTTTTTTAAAAAATTATTTTCCAGTGTCCTTGGGTAGCTTACTTGTCTTTCTAGTTGGTCAGGTTTCCCTGGTAAGCCTTTCGTGCTCCTGATGCCCACTTCACCTGTAACACCATACTTATAATTTTTATTTGTCTACTTGAGATAATAACAGAACTTCTGTAGTATACAAGTAACAGATAAATACCCCTTTATCGTGTACATACATATAAGCCCTAGCTAGTTCTAGGGTGCTCAAAATAAAAAATTTTTTTTACGCCTTCGGCTCTTGTAGACCCTCAGGCTTTTTTCTTCCTTTGATTCTTGGAAAGGTTTTTGGTTTATGATTATTACAATGTTTGAACTTGTTATACTTAGAAAGAATTGTGGAGCAATCTTTTTGAACACAGGTTCTTCCACTACTATATGTAGTAGAGGGTTTATGATTAGGATATGTTTTTCCTTTGATATAATCACTCATAAGTAATAAGTATAGAAGGAGAAAAGATGCCGAAGAGTAATTACTCATACAAAAAAGGTATGAAGAAAAACAAAAGCCGTAGAAAAAAAAGATAATGAAATGTGAAGGACCTCGTTGTCAAAAGAAAGTTCCTTCTGGAAAAAGAAAGTATTGTTCTACAAAATGTAGAAGAGCTGCTCAGTATCAGAGAAGTAAAAAAACAATTCAAGAAGTACCAGGAGAAAAACTTCGTGGACAACACTATGAAAGATTTGTAGAAGAGTTTGCTCCTTTAATTGAAAAAAAGGAAATGACTCACAAAGAAGTAGCTGAAATACTAGAAGTAAACAAATCTAGTGTTACTCGTATGTATAGTGCATACAAAGAAGATAAAATAATTTTAAAAGCTCAGGAGAACTGGAAAGCTCCAACTGAAGCAACTAAGTCATTAAAAAGTTTTAAAGAGTTTAGAGATTTGTATTTTAGAACAGAAACTGGAGATAGGTATGAAACTGCAGACTTTCACGAAAAATGGATTAACTCAATTATAAAAGCTATAAAAGAAGGTGGAGAACAAATGATTCTCTCACCACCACGACACGGAAAGACAGACCTGCTTACACACTTTGCTGTATGGCAGATATGTAAGAATCCAAACATAAGAATTATGTGGGTAGGAGGAAACGAAGAGATAGCTAAGAATGCAGTAGGTGCTGTACTTGACCACTTAGAAAATAATGAAACTTTAAAAGAAGATTTCTGTGGACCAGGTGGACAGTTCCAACCTAAAGTTAGAAGTGGTAAGTCCTGGTCATCAGGACAGTTTACTGTAGCTAACAGAACTGTAACTGGAATTAAATCACCAACTATGGTAGCTGTAGGTAAAGGTGGAAAGATTCTTTCAAGAGATTGCGATTTAATTATTGCTGATGACATTGAGGACCACGGAACTACTGTACAACCAAGTGCAAGAGAACAGACAAGACAGTGGTGGACTACAACTCTTTCATCAAGAAAAGAGGAACATACAGCTGTTGTAGTAATTGGTTCAAGACAAAACCCAGAAGATTTATATAACTTTCTTTTAGAAAACCCAGAGATGGAAACAATCGTAGAAGAAGCACACAATTCAGAATGTGTATTACCAGAAAATGAAGTAGAAGAACATACCGACTGTATGTTATGGAAAAGTAAAAGAAGTTACAAATGGTTAGTGTCAAGAAAGACTGCAGCTGAAACCACAGGTGGTAAAGCTATCTTTGAAATGGTTTATTTAAATAAAGCCTTTGTTGATGGTATTACTATGTTTAACTCAGAAGATATAGACCAATGTAGAGATGTTAACAGAAGGATAGGACATATTCCTGCAGGTACTCATTTGATTGCTGGACTTGACCCAGCATCTACAGGATTTCAAGCCTGTGTGTTATGGGCTGCTAATCCAGATACTGGAACTTTGTATCTAGTAGATATTGAAAACGAAGAAGGTGGTGGAGTTATCCAGGCAAGAGAGTCTATTAAGAAATGGTATGAGATGTATGGTTTAGCTCATTGGGTTATTGAAGAGAATGGATTTCAGAAAGCTATTAGACAAGATGACAAGATAAAAGATTACTGTGCAAGGTTTGGTATCTATACAGAAGGACACCAGACACAGAGAAATAAGTTTGACCCAATCTTTGGTGTTGGCTCTATGGCTCAACTTTTTAAAGAGCAGTTGATTAATTTGCCATATGGAGATACAGATTCTGAAATTAAGAGTAATATATATCGTAGACAACTAATTTATTTTTCTTCTGCTGCTAATAAAGCTAAGAGTAATAAAGGGTACAAGTCAGATGTTGTAATGGCATCTTGGTTTCCTTTAAAAGTTATTAGAAGGTTAGGTAAAGAACGCTTAGCTGAGGTAGGATTAGAGTATAAACCAAGTTATGGAGAGTGGGATATTAGTAACATAAACGAAGCTCCGTGGAGTTAATATGGACGCAAGTGAATTACAAGATAAGATAACGCAACTACATTACGACAACCAAGATGCTTACGCAACAAGAGGTCGTATTCGTTCAATTATGAATGGTGGACCTTCAGGTATTATGGCTTTACTTGGTGACCAGATAAAAGGTTTTCAGGATTGGCAAGTACCAGTTCCTAACTTAATGTCCACAGGATTAGAACACTTAGCTCAAAAAATAGGTCGTATTCCTAATCTCAAAGTAGATGTTCCTAATGATAAAGATTCCGAAAGAGCTAAAAGAAAAGCAGAAAAAATTTCAAGAATAGTTACAGCATATGATGAAGTACAGAGATTAGATGTACAAATGCCACAAGTAGGTAGATGGTTACCTGGTTATGGTTTTGCTGTTTGGGTTATTAGAGAAAGAAAAGATGCTAATGGTAATCCTTATCCTATAGCAGAACTTCGTGACCCTTATAATTGTTTTCCTGGTTACTTCGGTGCAGACCAACAACCAAAAGATTTATCTATAGTTCGTAGAGTTCCTAAAGATGCGTTAGCACAAGTCTATCCAGAATTTAAAAAACAAATTTATGATAAAGATATGGGAACTGGATTATCTATTGGTAGTGGTTCAGCTTCACCTTACACAGATTCTTATGCAGGTTCTTGGGCTAACTCAAACGGACAAGGTGACTTAATATCAGAATATTACAATGAAGAAGGAACTTACATATTCCATATGTCATCAGGTACAATATTTGATTTTATTCCTAATCCATTATCTAGTGGTCCTGCTTTCGTTGTAGCAAAGAAATTTTCCTTTGACCAACTACAAGGACAGTATGACCAAATAATTGGATTAATGGCAGCTATGGCAAAGATTAATGTTATGAGCATTATTGCTATGGAAGATGCAGTATTTACTGAAACAAACATTTCAGGTGAACTTGAATCAGGACAATATAGAAAAGGCAGATTTGCTGTAAACTATTTAGCTCCTGGTACACAGGTTTCTAAACCTGCATCAAATGTTCCTTATCAGATTTTCCAACAGATAGACAGAATAGAAAGACAGCTTAGAGTTGGTGGAGCATATCCAGTAACTGATGATTCTCAATCTCCACTTAGCTTTGCTACTGGTAGAGGTTTAGAAGAACTAGGTGCATCTATGTCATTAATGATTAGAGAATATCATACCATTATGGCTGATGCTATAGAACAGACAGATGCTAAAAGACTTGAATGGGATGAGATGATGTACCCAGGTAAGAAAAAACAATTATCTGGATATAAAGATAATAAATTCTTTTCAGAAACTTATGAACCTCTTAGAGATATTTCAAAGAACTATAAGACTAGAAGAGTCTATGGTGCTATGGCTGGATATGATGAACCACAGAAGATAGTTACAGGGCTGCAACTTCTTAATGCTGGTATTATTGATAGTCAAACTCTACAAGAAAACCTTGATGGTTTAGATAACATTGTTAGAGTTAATGAAAGAATTGCTAGAGAGAAAGCAGATAAAATTTTATTTGAAACTCTCTTAACACAAGCACAACAAGGTGACCCTAAAGCAACAATGGCTGTAATTCAGATAAGGAAGAATCCAGCAGATATGCAAAATATTTTAGACAAGTTTTATACAGCTGAAGAGCCAGAGGTCACTGTTGAAGAACAAGCTATTCTAGGTGCTGAGCAACCCTTGCCACCACAAGGAGCTCCACCTAGCATAGCTCAAGTACTACAAGGAACAGTATGATGATGGAAATTAATAAAAAGTTTGCAGATATAGTTCATAATTCATTATTTGATGTAGATGAACAAGGTGATGATATATTGTTAGAAGCTAGTTTTAATGAGCCTAAGATTTATACAGACCAACTACCTCCAATGGTTTTTCCTTTTGGTTATATGATTATTAGTTCAACATTTGCTTTCTATGATGAGGAAGAAGAATGAGTAGGTTTACTGGAAAAAAAGGTCCAGAAGTAAAAAAGACAGAACTTAATGTTCAACCTGCAGCTGGTAATTATGTAGCACAATCTAATGCTCAAAACTTTCCTTATGCAGAAAAAGAAGAATGGAAAGGCTATATAGCAGATACACCAGTAGTTAAAAATGAAATAGTTACTGAAGGTGTTTCTAAAATTGTAGACCCTCAAGCACAAAAGCAATTAGACTTAAACCCTTTTGCTCCTACTAATAGAGAGTTTGAACCAGTAACTACAGGGTTAGGTGGAAAACCAAAACAGATGGACACTACACGAGAATTAATCGTAGAGATGTACGCATTAACAGGTGATATAAACTTAGCCAGATTATTGAGATAATGTCATATTCAATATTTGATAGTGACATTGTTGAAGATGAAACAACTAAGAAACTCCAAGATAAAGCTAATATGCCTCCTATTGCTACAAAAGAGATGGCAGAACAAGCAGCAGCTATTGCTAATAGATACCCTACATTACCTGCAGGTGCAGTAGTAGGAGCTGCTCGTTTAAACATCTCACCTGATGACCCAAGACTACAACAGATTGTTATTCAAGATTCAATTATTAAAGAAGAAGAAGGATATGGTGCTTTAAAGACAGCTGGTAAATTTGCTAAAGAAAAAGGCAAAGCAGGTTTACGAGGATTGTTTTTAGGTTTCCAATCAGCTTGGGAAGAAGGACTACCAGAAAAAGTTAGATACCTAGAAGCTAGACAGCAAGGTATGAGTCACGAAGAAGCTAAGGCTGCTTCTGAAACAGAGTTGTTTGTACCTGCACTTAAAGGTGGTGACATAGGTACTGGAATATTCTTAGGTAGTACAGACCCAACAACAACAGATGAATATAAAAACTTAGTTGAGTCTGGAGTAAGTCCAACAGATGCTAGACAGTTTGTTATAGATAATATTCTTGGTCCTCAGATTTATGAAGAGCAAAGAAAAAAAGCTGAAACAGGAGTACAGTTTCAAGGAGAGAGAAGAGCTAAATTTGAAGCAGCAGGTGTAGCTCCTACAGTTACTATTGGTCGTTGGTTGTTTAAACCATTTGATGAAATAGTAGAACCAGGAACTAAAGCATATAGTTTTATTACTGGTGCTATAGATGCACTTGCTCAAATATTTGCTGACCCAGTTGCCTTAGCAACATTAGGTTTATCTAAAGTTGGTAAATTAGGAAAAACATTCTCTTCAGCAAATCAAATGAAAAAATTTAATAGTGGTGGTTTGATTAATGCAGCTAGGAAAACAATATATGGACCTACAAGTAAAGCCTGGTTGGCTGGTGAAGAAGGTATAGCATTTAAAAAATTCTTATGGGAAAACGCAGAAGATGGAAATGAAATTATTAGATTATCTAAAGAGCAAATAAAAGATAAAGATTTCTTAGTTAGATTAAGGAAAATGAAAGAAGATAATCCTAAAAAATCTTTTGATGAAATAAATAAAGAACTTGGAACATTTGTTGATGATTGGCTAACTGGACAAGTTAAAGTACCAGGAAGAGATGATGCAGGACTTCTTACTGGAGGAATGATACCAACAGTAATCAGACAAGGAAATCGTTTAACTAAGTTAATGGAAAAAACATATGGTTCTGTTATGGTCACAGGAAGTGTTGAAAATTCTTTAGTTCAAGTAACTAGAATGTTAAGACTAGCAACTGACCAGTTAGATGAAGCAGCTGCAAAAGAAATTAGTAGGAAATATTTTAATAAAACTTTAGATGCTTTAGGTTCAGATGATGCTCCTACTCAAGTTGTAAATACTCTAGTTGAGTTTTTTCAAAAAGATTTTAAACCAGCTATAGTCAAAAATCTTGGTGGAAAAATAAACAGAAAGACTGGTGAGATAGAAGATTTAACAGACTTTCAAAAACAATTAGTTGAAAGAGGAACTAATGTTATGGCTAGATATTATTCTGAAGGTGAAAAAGCTGTAACTGCTGGTAGAAAGTATTCTAACTTAGTAATGCCTTTTACTCCTTTAATAAGAAAAATATTAAGAAAAGGTAAAGATTCAAATGTAGATTTAGAAGCAGGATTAGTAGACCCATTGGTTGTATCTCAATTAGCAGATGAAATATATTTACCTAACCCTACAGATTTACTTAGAGTATCAAAAGCATTAGATAGTAAATTAGGTCGTGTAGGAGAACAAATATTTACTGGTGAAAGTGTAGATAATATGAGAAGGTTTATGGATTGGTATTATGGTGGCGTGTTTAAACCATTAGTTCTTTTAAGACCAGCTTGGACATTAAGAGTTGTGTTAGAAGAGCAAGTAAGGTTATTATCTTCAGGTGTTACAAGTATTACAAGACACCCAATAGACACTATTACAAGAATGTTTAATAATCCAGAAGTAGTACAAAAAGGTTTAATAAACTCTTGGGAAAATAATGCCTGGCATTTGGAAGCTATGACTGAATCAGCAGGAACACTATCTTCTATTAGAAGAAGGTATGGAGGAGCAGGTGAATGGGGTCTAGTTAAAAAAGGAACAGAATTTAATGCTTGGAAGAATGCTTCATTTAGAAATATTATGCAAGTATACTTTGACCCTTTGTCTAAAGAGTTAGCGAAAATTCAAATGTTACCTGCTGCTCAAAGAGCTGCTGCTTTAAGAGAATTAAAAAAATTAGCTAACACAAATAAAAGCTGGTTGAATAACCACATTAGAAAAGTTACTGGTTCACCTGCTCACGCATTACACGGAGCAGGTAAACAATCTCAAAGAGGAAAAGATTTAGCAAGTGAATTTATTAACTATGTTAATGCTAACCTTGCTGAAGTTGCAGGTGGAATAGTCAAAACAACAACACTTAAAAATGCCACAGCTGCATCAAGTAGATGGATTCAAGAAGTAGGTAATCAAGATTTACTAGAGTTTATTGCTAGAGCAGATGTAAATGATATGAGTGGATTAAAAAATGTAGATTTTAAAAAATATTGGAAGGGTGAATTAACAGATACCGATTATGACAGAATAACTGCCAGACTTAGAAAAAATCAAGAAGGTGAAAAAAAGAAATTTTTTGAAAAGTATTTAGATGTTCTTCCTGATACAGCTAAAGCAGAATTGTTTTCAGATAAAAAGAGTGTTAGGTTTTTAAATGATACTGTAGATAGAATGTTTGATATGTTGATGTCAGTTCCAACTAATAAATTATCTAGGTCACCTGCTTTTAAATCTAACTACTGGAGAAAGGTAGGAGAAATATCTCAACACGCTAACAAAAGAACTTTGGATAAAATAATTAAACAAGCTAAAGAAGCAGGAATAGATAAAGGAAGTGTAGCAGAAAGAAAAGCCTGGAAAAAAATTAATAGTTATAAAGCTGTAAAAAAGGGTGGAGTTAATGATATACAGATTATAGACAAAGCTGCATCTTCATATGCTTTAGGTGAAACTAAAAGATTACTTTATGATGTTACAACTAGAACTAGATTAGGTAATTCAACTAGAGCATTGTTTCCATTTGGAGAAGCATTCGTTGAAATCTTTACAACTTGGGCAAAGATAATAAGACAAGAGAGAGGTAGACCTTTAAGAAGAGCACAACAAATAGTTCAATCAGGTAGGAAAGAAGGTAAACAGTTTGAAGATGATGACCAAAAAGGATTCTTTTATAATGACCCTATGACTGGACAGGAGATGTTTAACTACCCAGGTTCTGGTCTTGTAAGGAAATGGATGTTTAAAGATTTAGAAGAGAATGGTGTCAAAGTAAATATGCCTGTGTATCTTCAATCAATTAACATAGCAGCTAATGTTATTCCAGGTTTTGGTCCAACTATTACAGTACCTGCAGCTTTTTTAAATGAAAAGTTCCAAGTGTTTAAGCCTGAAGGTATTGCACAATTTATATTGTTTGGAGATTTCTCACCACCAAGAGCAGGTACATTAGGAGAAATAGGATTTGGTTTAGTTCCTGTTCCGAGTTACGCTAAAAAATTTGCAACTGCATTTGTACAGAAAACAGATGAATCAAAAAGAATGTTTAATAATACAACTATAGAAGTGTATAAAGCATTGTTACTTGCAGGAGAAATATCAGATGAATCACCTGCACAAGCACAGAAGGGTTTAGATTTAGCTGCAGATTATGCACAGAATATAGTTATGTTTAGAGCTTTTGCTCAGTTTATAGGTCCAGCTGGTCCTTCATCACCTAAGTATGAGATTTCAGATAAGACAGGAAACTTCTTTTTATTTGAAACCTTAGCTCAGGAATGGAGAGATATATCAAATGCTGCTCCAGATATAGATGCAGCTATGACAGAGTTTACAACTAGATTTGGATTTGACCCTATTGCAATAGCTACAGCTAAAACAGAAACAATAAAGAAAAGACCTATTACAGCTGATGGTGCTGAATGGGAAAGAAAGAATAAAGACTTAGTAGAAAAATTTGATTTAACATATGGATTCTTAATTGATGAAACAGATGCAGAGTTTTCTTATGATGCTTATTGGAATCAGATAGTAGAAGGTGAAAGAGCACCAAGAACACCTGAACAATGGCAAAGAGCTAAGAATATTCTTAAAGGTAACTTAGAGTTTGAGGCTTGGTTAATAAGAAATGATTTAGTTAATAAGACAGGTAAGGTAGCTACAGCTGCTAAAAGAAATAAGAAAGCAGAGTTAGCTTCTAAGTATTATGGATATGGAATGGCTATTCCAGGTTCTATAAAGAAACCAGAGTTAGATGAAATGATTATGGAACTATATACTTGGTTTAATCCAGTTACTTATGAATTAATACCTGAATTAAAAGCCGAACCTGTAGCACAAGCACTGGTAGAATATATTAAAGAAAGAGATAAAGTTATTGAAGTTACGACTAAGATGCCTGGAGAAAATTATCTAGCTACATCTTTTAGGACTTCAGCTAAACTTGTTCCTTTCAGAAAGCATTTAAGAAATGTGAAGAGCCAAATTCTGGTAAAATATCCAGAATCTAAAGCTCTATTAGAAGAAGTTTTTGAAAGAGAACTTAGAACAGAATACGAGGATGAAGCGTTACTAGAGGCTATGAACGAATAATGGATACACAAACATTTATAGATAGAATTGTAGAGATACTTAGGTATATGAATAGCCAACAACAAGCTGGTGAAAATAAAATAACCTTAACACAAGAACAGTTTGACACTATTAATGCAACACAAGATATTAAAACTGCAGAGCAATACTTATTAGCGTATGATATTCCCCCATTTGTAGTGAGTATGGCTTTAGATGAGAACACTTCTTTAGAAGAACTAGGAGCATATGATGCAAGTTTGGCTCAAGCTCAAGCTGATTATGGTATGCAGCAAGAAGGTCCTAGTTATCTTGGTGTAACAAGTGATTATGTAAGTCCTAGAGGAGAAGCAGCAACAGATTATTACACAGATAGTGAGTTAATTACTTTATTTGCTGGTAAAAGTGAAGAAGAGATAGCAGGTATTCAAGCTCAGTTAATAAATGGAGGTCTATTAGAAATAGATGCAGAGTTTTTAGCAGGTGATTGGGGTCGTACAACACAAAGAGCTATGTCTTATGTACTTGGTACAGTAAATAGAAGAGGTGTAACAGAAGCTGAAAAGCTAGATGGGTCTGAATGGAGATTAGCATTAGCTGAATATGAATTAAATCCTATAGATAAGTACCCAGAAGAAGGAGCTTACTTACCACCAGACTATCAAAGCGTAGCTAATACTATAACTGGTTGGTTTAAAAGAGGATTAAATCGTGACCCTCAACCATATGAAATGAAACTATTAGCTAATACTATATACTCTGAATCACAACAAGCATATCAACAAAATGTAGATTTAAAACAATTTGCTGAACAAGAAGAAGTAAGTGCTGGTGGTTTATTAGCTGGAGAATATGGTAACTATTCAAAAGAGAATGTACAATCTAAGATAGATGAAGAAGGTTTAACACAGATTGACCCATTAGCTGCAGGTCAGTTTCAATTTAATAAACTAATAGAAAATGAGAAAGGAAGGCTAGGAGAAAATCTTGATACTCGTAAAACTAGGGCTAGTATTTTCGCTTCTCTTAACCAACGCCCAAATTAATATGGAAGATAATAACGAACTATTTGCATTTATGGAATCTATCAGACAGCAGGAAAACGCTGGTGGTGATTATCTTAAAGAACATAAACCAACTTACACAATGACTGAACAAGGTTTAAAGCTAGTACAAGCAAGAGGTGCTTATGGAATACTAGATATTAACTGGGATGCTTGGTCTAAACAAGCAGGATATGAAGGAGCAGATTGGAGAATACCAGTAATACAAGATATTGTTGCAGCAAATAAACTAACAGAATATTTTAATACTTATGGTTCTTGGGATTTAGTAGCTGTTGCTTGGTATGGTGGACCAGGAGCAGCAGATGATGCAGTAGCAGGTGGTATGGAAGCTGTTGCAGATATAGGAAACATAGAAGAGTTTGGTCCTGATATAGAAACTTATACCAATTCAGTTATGGATAAGTATTCAAAAGAATTAGAAAAGCCACAGCCTAATGTAAATGTACAAACATATGCAGAGATGAGGAACAAAGATAAGTTCTTTACTAATGCTTATAATCCTAAAGGTGAAATACTAGATGCTCCAAATAACAATGTTATGAAACTTAGTTCACCAGATTACACATTACTTAATAGAGAAGTTGTACCTGCTAATGATGAGATAGCTAAGTATGGTGCAGAGATAATAGATGCTCTTACTCCTAACAGAAAAGATATAGCATTTGAAGTACCAGAAGGAGCAGAGTAATGCCATACACAGGTGATAAGTATATAGGTGATTTAGCTTTATATTATATTGCTAAAAAATTAGAATCAGGACAAAAAACAGGTACTGTAAAAGATGCAATAGAAGAAAAAGATATTGAACAACAACTTACAGGAGCAAGACTAAGACCTGGTTTAGCAAGAAGTAATGACCCATCATCAACAAGTTTATTTGCAACAGAATTTAAACAAGATGAAATATCTGCAGCAATCGGTATTGCTGATAATTTATTAAAGTTACCAGAAAAAAAAGATACTAAAGCTGCAGAACAAGCATTTAAAAACGCAGAAAGAAATTTAGAAGAGTTTACAAAAGTAGAAAAAGAAATTAAAAACGAAGTCAAACCTAATGAAGTTACTTTTGATTTTGCTCCTAATAAACCAATAGAAGTAGTTGTTGAAGATTCTAAAGGAGCTCAAGAACCTATTTATACAGGTGTAACTTTTGATTTTGCTCCAGGTAAAGACCCTAAAGATGTTATAGCTGAAGCACAATTATCAGCAAGATACAATATATCTACTCCAACATTTCCTTTATCTAGTGATGGTAAAGAAATTCCACCTCCAGGTGTACAACCACCTCCAGGTGTACAACCACCTTCAGGTGAAGAACCACCTCCAGGTGAAGAATTACCTCCAGATGGTGAAGGACAACCTTCTGGTGGTGAAGGACAACCTTCCCCAAGTGGTGGTCAAATAGTAGGACAACCAGGTTCAACAACAATGAACCAATTTAATAACATACCTGAAGGTGCAGTATTAGTCCAATCAAATGAAGATAGATTATATCTAATGTACACAGTTCCAGGAGCTGGAACAATGTATAAAGGTTTACCAATAAGAATGTTTTATGAAGTAAGACATAATGATTTATATAAAGCAGGTATCTTAACTGAGGGTTCTCCTTATGAAATAAATTATTATATGACTGAAGAAGAGATTGATGACTTTATTGTTGCAGGTACTACATCTGAGTTACCAGGTAATGACCCTAACACAGGCGAAGCTCCACATCCTTTCTTAACTTTTGTAGATAATCTAACTACACAAGCTCAGATTGCTCCTTGGTTATTAGATAAACAATCTATTTCTTTATTAGCTGAAGCAGCTTTAGAAGGTAGAGAAGTTACTGAAGCTGAATGGAGAGTAACTGACTGGTATCAAACACATAATGAAGCAGAAAGAGAATGGTTAAGATTATATTATGCTGACCCAGCAACAGCAACAGCAGCTAAAGATGATTATAAGATTCAAGTAAGTAGAGCATTACAAGCAGCAGGAGTGACTGGTGGATATGATTCATCAACTGGTCAAGAGAAAGCTCCACCTGATGCTTTAGTTAGTTGGATTGCAGACAAATGGGTAAGTGGTCAATGGTCAGAATCTTACACATCAGAACAGTTAGCTTTATTTGCAGACCCATTTAGGTCTGGTGTTAGAGATGCAGACTTTACTAAGTATGTTACATCAGCAGGTGTTGAAGGGTTAGAGAGAACTGCAGAGAAAGAAGATAGAGTTAGACAACTTTATAGTCAATGGCTTGGTCCAGTATTTGGAAAACTTACAGATGCTGAAGTATCAGAACGAGCAGGTAGATTAAGAAATGACCCTGACTATGAAGCATCATTAATAGAACAGTTAAAGAATAATAGATTAGGATTGTTTCCTCAATATACAAATTCAGAACTATCTTATGAAGATATAGTTACACCTTGGAGAAACTTAACTACAAGTGTATGGGGTGAAGCTGCAGATGAAACAGAATCTTGGTGGCAAGATATGGTAGCAACAAATGATTTCACTACAGGTACAGCTACATTAAGAGCTAAAGGTTTAGAAAATAATAATCAACAAGTAACAATAGAAGCAACTCAAGCATTAGAAGCTGCATTAGGAGAAGGTTCTGTTTATCAAAACTTAGGAGCTAATCAATAATGGAAGAGTACTTAGTATTAGCAAGAGCAAAATATCCTAACATTCCAGATGATATACTTAATGCTATTGCTACACAGTGGGCAGAAACAGGTGACCCAAAAATTGCAATAGCTAATGTTAGACAGACCCAACTTTATAGAGATACTTTTCCAGGGAACACATTACCTAATGGTCAAGTTAGATACAATGAAGTTACATATCAGGGATTAAAAGAATCTTATATAGGAACACTAGCTGAGTTTGGTTTACCTAGAGCTACATCAACAGAATTACTTAACGATAGATTTGTTCAATTAATAGAAGGCGAAGTTTCAGCAAGAGAATTTGAACAAAGAATAACTGCAGTATACAGAGGTATTAAAGACAATATAACAGAAGTACAATCCTTTTATGAAACAAACTATGGTATAGATTTAGGACCAGAAGCTATATTCTTAGGAGCATTAGACCCAACAGTAGGAGAAGAAATAATAGCTGGAAGAATTACTTCTGCTCAAATAGGTGGTGAAGCAGCACAAGCAGGATTTAATATATCAACATCTGTAGCTGATAGATTAAGAGCATCAGGTTTAACACAAGGTCAAGCTAGAGAATTATTTACAGCAGCTCAAGCAGAGTTACCTAGATTACAAGAGATAGCATCAAGAGCTGAACCAACTGAAGAAGCTATAACAATAGATGAGTTTACAGAAGCAGCTATCTTTGGTGATGTAGAAGTTACAGAAAGAATTAAAAGATTAAAAGCTAGTGAAGAATCTATTTTCTCTCCTATAGGTGGAGCAGCAAGACAAGGTTCAAGAGTAACTGGCTTAACAGAACAATAAACAAAAACACACAGATTGTTTAAACAGTGTTATAATTATTATATAGCCTTGCAGGAGTCGGCTTAGAATGGACGCTGCACCTCCAGCTTATATCTGGCGTGTAAGTTGCGTATTAAAATTCGCCTAGTATCTGAATAGCCAAGAGTGGCTGACAATTTTCGTTATTCTTAAATTATTTTATTTGTCGCCTATCGCATTATATTCCCCAGGGTAATGCAGTTAGTAGAAACTGGGAGAGGAGAAAAATGGAAAACATAGAAGAAAATACAGTAGATAATACTGAAGAAGTACAAGAAGATAACAACGCTATCAAGCAAATGCGAGAACGCATTAAAGAACTTGAAGGTGTTGAGAAGGAATATAAATCTGTGCAACAGGATAAAGTTATTCAAGATGCAGGATTTGACCCATCTTCTGGACAAGGCAAAGCACTTAAAGACCTTTATAAAGGTGACTTGGAAGTAGATGCGATAAAGGCATTTGCTGCTGAACAATATGGTTGGGGTGAAGAAGCTCCAGCAGTTCAGGAACAAGAAGCTCAAAAGGCAAGAGTAATAACTAGCCAAGAAAGTTTAGATGCTGTAGCACAAGCTAGTGTTCCAGTTGAACCAGCTGATGTAAACGACCAGATTTCACAAGCTATGCAAGATGGTGATTGGCAAAAGAGTTCAGCTCTCAAAGCAGAAAAATTAAAAGCACTAATGAACGACAAGTTAAATTAAAGGAGATTAAAAAATGGGTG
>VTLG01012327.1_pt1 | contig 24841 bp, 41 predicted proteins | sample 4694571 | NCBI WGS metagenome assembly VTLG01 (sample SAMN12604809, study PRJNA352737) | marine metagenome | biome: ENVO:00000447; feature: ENVO:00000209|ENVO:00000569|ENVO:01000036; material: ENVO:00002151; isolation source: viral sequences binned using virsorter ...
CTAACTAATTCAAATGGAATCAGCATTTACAGCACGTTTCAAATTTATTGCAAACAGAAAGAAAAAAAGCGGAAACGATTGTGACCGTTATTTATTGATTGACTACACTCCAGAAGAGGCAAGAAAAGCAGCCAAGTGGCTTATCGCTCAAGCTGATGCCTGCGATACTCCTGGAGGATCTACCATCAGAAAGTATAGTTCTAGAACAGACTATGAAGAGATCCCTGGGTTTACCATATTCGGCAGTCAGTGGTCTATTGACCCGCATTCTGAGGAAGAATGGATTGATGGCCGTGGCACGATAGCACCGAGGGTCTAATTTATATGGGGCATTGTTCTGGAAGAGTTCATGTAAGACCCCCTTTATTTATGGAGCAAAAAATGAAAAGGCAAAAACTTACTGAACAAGAAAAATATGAAAAAGATTTTAAGCAATTTAGCCTCTTAACATTAAGAATGATTGCACAATCTCATGAAAATCCAAGACAATTAAGGAGACTTAAAGTTATGTGTAATTTTTTAACTGTTGAAATAAAAAATTTTGAGGAAAAAAATAGATGAAAAATAGAAAATTGATCAAAAGTTATTATGACCAGGTTGCAGAATTACAGAAACAATACTGGTTTGAAGGTATGGAAACCAAGGAATATTGTGTAAGATATGATGCTATAAATAAAAGGATTGCGGAACTGGAAAATGAGTGATTCAAAAAAACTTAGAAAGCTGAAAGAAATCAGACGTAAAAATTTAGAAAAAAATCTACTAGATGTTCAGCTAAAAGGCCAGGATCATTATGTGTTCATCAATGATAGAAACAAAGCCCAGGTCGTAAGCAAAGATGGAGCATGGATTACTGAACATATTAAGACATCAATCTTGAAGTTTAATTTTGAAGTTGATAAGATTCAAAAAATGTTGGTAAAAGATTTTACAAAAGAAGAACTTAAGGAATACGAAAAAAGCGTTTCAAAGGATGTCTAGGTTTAGGTTTTTCTTTTCTCATTTCTGTTACAACACGATTAGCTTCTAACTCTATAAGTCTGTTTAATAAAGATGCCATAAAAATATCCTGATCAAACTTTTTTCTAACAAGATGAGTGCAATATCTTTTTATATCAACCAAATCATCAGCTTTCATTATTTCCCTACATTGCATTTCAATTTCAAGTTCTAGCTCTGGGGGTGCTGGTTCTATGTTTATGTTGAGAAATTTAGTTATTTTCATTTTACTGGAAATAATTTTTCTTCAATCATCTTGACGATGGCATCGTCTACATCGTTATCACTCTTGGCACTTAAGTCTTTTAAAAGCGACAAACAGGCTTTGCGTAGACTTTCACTTCTGCCGAACTTAATGAGCAGATTGATTAGAAACTTGGACATAAAAAGTTTTTGTGTTCTTTCCTAAACATACCAAACATTATTGGATCTTGCCTTCTAACCTGCTGACTGCCTGTGATAGCTTATTAAGTCGGTTGTAAATATCAATTATTGTTTTTTCTCTGCGGTTACTCATATTAGATAAAGTCATAGCTAAAGCTGTGACTGCTGCCCCTATTAACGCTGCTTGAACCTCTGTCATTGCTTAAATCTATAATTACGCCTATTATTGCTAATAAAACTAGATTATGGCAGAAGAAGTCAAAAAAGGCCCTCTTCAAAAACTCAAAGAGAACATTACAGATAAAGAAGAGCAACTTGCTTTTATCTCAGTTGTAGTAAGACTTGTTGTTGTCGCTTGGAGTGGTTTTATCGTTTCTCTCAACTACGTTAACTTACCTGGTTATAGCAACGAACCCAAAGACATTACTTTTCCGGCTTCTCTCCTGACAGGTGCATTAGCCAGTTTCGGGCTTGAAGGTGCTAAGAAAAGAGGTGATGGAACATACAAACCAGAAGATAAACCTCTAAACAAGAAAGAAGTAGAAGCGTTATTGGCTACACAGCCAGGAACTTATCAAACGATTAGAATAGAGACACCCATCAAAATACTTGGTGCGGAAGTTGTAGACAAAAAACAAAAAACATGAAAAAGTTTCTTCCCCTACTATTTATTGCATCAAGTATGCCCTGTTATGCAGACGTCACTTCCAGCTTGACTACATCTGTATCAATCCAAGTAAACGCCGCTGGTACACAGGTTGAGAGGCTTGGTGGTTCTTATAGTGCATCTGGCACTAATGTTGGAACCACAAATACTGGAGATCAGCTAGGTGGCTTTAGTGTGAACTCTACAACTGGTGCTGTAACTTTTGACGCTGGACAATATTCAATAAACTCTAATGCAACAAACTGGTCGTTAACAGAATCTTTATTACAGCCTGATACTATGCAATCAGGTGATTTAACTGTTGGTGAAGTTAATAACTTCGGAAGTATTACTTCAACATCTGCTGGTTCTGGTACAGGATTTGATGTGACCATTGGTTCAGATCACACAATTACAGATTTAGATGCTGGTGGTGCTGGTTCTGTAACAACAGGTCAGTTTGTAACTTCAGTGACAACAAAATGATGAATGAAAAAACTTTTTCTGCTACTGTTTTTTTATGTCATACCAGTTAATTCACAGCCCATCACTCCAAATTTTGTCACAGGAACAGTTAGTTCAACTACAAATTCTACTACCTCAATATCAGAAACAATTACCAGTTTTGATTATTCCACAGGATATGAATACACAGTTACAGGTGTTGGGGTATCTATGGATGGTGACAGTATTGCTCCACCTCCCACAACTATTAATGAAACTATAAACGGAACTGTTTATACATGGACAGGATTAGATCTTTCATCAAAACCAAACTGGCAAGTTACAGGAAACGCTTTTCAATTTACAGAAACCTATCAAGGAGCAGGGCTTCAAAATATAACAATCATCAATCGGCAAATAGAAAGCGAATCAGTAGTTGTATCTACCTCTGTCTTTTCCCAATAGCTCTAACACCTCTGGAAGCCTTTGCAAACGCTGTAAGTCAATCAAATAATGGCAGTGTCACAAACATGGCAATTCAAAATTTAAATGGCAATATGTCAACTCAGCAATTTGGAAATAATATTGTCTGTCAAGGTTCAACCCTTACATTTACCCCCTTTATTACTTTCGGTGCAAACTATAGAAAACCTTTTGACCATTACTATCAAACACCTTTTTATGATCCAACAGACGCAAATGATGATGGTGTGCCAGACAACGCTGGGGATATTTTATTCTATCAAGAAAATTATTCTGGAACAAACAAAGATAGTTTTGCAGTAAATACAGGGTTCAGTTTAAATTTTACAATTCCTCTTGATAGATCCCTTCAAAATTCCTGTACAGAGGCTGCATCAACACAAGTCAAATTACAACAACAGATATTAGAGAACAAAAGGTTAGACTGGCAGATCGCCCGTATTCGGGAATGTGGTTCGTTGCTTGCTAACGGTATTCGAGTGCATAAGGAAAGTCCTTGGTTCAATTTATGTGCCGATATATATCTAGAACCTAAACCAAATCAAGTTATTCCTCATACTCACAAAATCAATCCTGATTAGTTTCTTTTACAAATTTCTTGCCTAATTTCTTGATAGCTGTCTTTGCTAATCCTTGAATTATCGGAACAAGAACCGCAGAGCCACCAGCGACCAAACCAATAACAGCAGTGTTAATAATAAGACTAACTGGTGGAATGTACTGTTCTTGGAAAGGGACTGGCTCATAAATGGCTTGGCAAACCCCCTCGCTATTTTTTGCAAAAGATACAATCCTCTCTAGCTTCTTATCATTAGCATAATCCCCTATTCTTCTGCTGGAATTAGGATCAGGACAATCTGTAAAGAAAACGATATCTTTTTCTTCATTTGGTGGGATCTCTGGATTTTGTCTGGGTGGTGGTGGCGGTGTGTTTGTTGTAGGTTTAGATTCCTCCTGTTGATAATCTAATTTTTTTGGGTCATAGTTAATAGGAACATAAGATGGAATTGTATGACCTGCTGGACAGCTATAATAAGCTCCATTTGGGTCATCAGATATAATCTGTGTATTTTTAACAGAGGCATCCCTATGAGTCTTTGTACAGCCAGCCATGTCAATTTTTGGCAAAGCTATATTTAAACTTTCGTTAGTCGTAGGTATATAAGTTTGTATTTTTATTGTAGGTATCTCAGGAATTACTATTTGTGGTATTTCCACTTACTTTTTATTTTGGGGTAATGGCATTGATGGACCTGTTACATTTGGAATAGAATTATCTAAAACTTTTGGTATTGATTGCTGTACATTACCCATTATTTCATTCATAATTTTGTTTTTTAGTTGAGGGGATGTTACATACTTGTATGCAAAATAGGCTCCAGCACTCATAGAAGCTACCATAAGAAAAGAAACAATACTTAGAGCATTAGCGATTTTTTGAAACATGATTAAATTTGCGTTACTTAAAGCACTGTCTTTTTCAAGTGTACTTGTATTACTGCTTATTCTAGCCCTATCCCCTCTTTACGTCACTATGGGGTTGTTAACTAGGATGCAGATGCAAGAATCTAGTCGTTAGGATCTTCAGGATATTGTGTCATGTTTGGCGTGAAAACTCCATCTTTTTCTGTTGATCCATAAAGAGTAACTAAAGCTGCCGTATCTGCACAAGCATCAATCTCTTTTTCTCTTGTATCACAAGCTGTTCGCACTTGATCACGAAAAGTTGAGATTGATGAAGGGATTGCAATATCTTTTTCTGCTTTCCTGACAACATACCAATCATAGTTTGCTAACAAACTACCAGCAGTTGCTTTTTCTCTTCCTTTTAATACTGATTTAACACCTAAAGTTTTATATTCAACTCCATCAATAGTTTCTGTTTTATCATCTAATGCTCTTGCAGTTCCATCACCCCAATAAAAACGTGAGTCATATACTGGATCGTCAGCAACCTCAGTAATACCAAGAGCTTTTTTTTCATCTGCTGTTGATAGTCTTAACCAGTTTGCAGGGTAGTTTATATCGTTGTGGCTAAATGCCACATCAACTGCTAATGGTTTTCCGTCTAATTTAAAAGCCATAACTTTATATTACATCGCTCTTGCATTTTTGAAAGGAGATTCTGCAAAACTTAAATAGATGTATTCCTCAGAGTTATTTAGATCATTATTTGTAGCACGACATTTAAATCCATTTGAAAGAAAATCAACAAGAAAATCTGGACTTCTATCATCAATTCCATCGCCTTCTGCGCTACTTGTATTGGCGTATAATAATTTTCTGTTTGGATTAGTTGTAGACCTAGTATTATCCATAATAACCCAATCACCAACAGTATTAACAACACGTATTATTAAAAAAGCTGGCCTAAAACCTAAAAAGACAAACGTACCATTGTCATTATTGTTGCCTGTATATGACCCAAACTTACTGTACCCTGCTACTTCGCTGAAACAGTAAGCCACATAGTTAAGACTAGAACTACCATTAACCATAAACTCATCACCAACAGTAAAAACAGAAGAAGTTGGTTCTGTATCAAACCAAACATCTCCTAAATCAGCTTCAGCAGCCGTTGAATTTAATTTAAGAACACGTTCAGCCGGTGAACTTCCTCCATTTAAGTCTTTGTGGTATACAGCCCAATCCTGTCCAGCCGTATTTCTACATTTAACAATTATACAATCTGGCTTAACCCCTAGTCCATGTCCATAAGTTTCGGAAGTATCACCTGTTCCTGTATAAGTAACGATAGAAAACCCTGCGGAAGTATTAGCTCTTACTTGTGATGCAGTTGCTCCATCATTATTAGTTACTGTAGAACCACCAGCGCTCCAGCACCATGCAACATGGTTCTTGGCATTAATGTTTATACCACCTCCAGCAGTTAAAGTAAATCCTCCTGTAACTCCAAACTGTAAATATCCTGTAGCTTCTGCACTATTTTGACTTGAAAATATCCTTAAATTATCACCTCTGACTGAATCGTATAAATCGTGATGATAACCAGCATCTTGTCTGTTTTTTCCCCAAACCCAATCAGGATCAAAATTTAATCCTGTAATATTTTGAGTACCATTATTACCTGTATAAAGCAAAGTATCAAAATGATTATTTGGTAGCAGTATTGTTGGATCGGGTAAATTTGCTGAACATAATGCTAGATAACCACTAGGAACTGAATATTTAAAATTACCATGACCATTACCATCTGCATTACCTCCAGCAGTGGTATGACCAGCAAATGTGCCATCTTGCCCAAAATTGACATTACACGAGTTATTTCCTCCTGTTCCTATAAAAACATAAGGAACACAACCATTAGCAACCGCAACACTACTAAAATCTAAAGCCGCATTTGATCCTGTTGCTGGATTGCCACTATTGAAAAAATTACCAGAAAGATCACTGTACCAGATTTTTTTATTATCAAAATCAACTGCAATAGCAATAACACCAGCACCAGTTTGACCACTTGAACTTCCAGTAAGACTTATTGCCGAACCAGCACCATTTTGCTGATCTCCACCATTAGTTCTGAAAGTTACCTTTGTATTACTTACATCATCACTCTTACTTGAAAGAACTCTAACAAGCGTATCAATTCCTAACTCGGGATTCTCACTGCTATTTTTATAAACTTCCCAATACCATTTTCCAGAGGTTATACCAAATGTTGCTGTTGCAGACTCATCATTTGAACTTTGGAAAAATTCTAGATTACCTTCTCTTAAATCAACATCATTTGTAGCATTTAGAGGATTTAAAGTACAAAAATTTTTAGAAGGAGTATCAGTAATTGAATCTGATACTGCAAAATTATTTGGAGTAAAATTGTGACCGTTACCGCTTGTGTCCTTTCCTAATGTGGTCGCTGTTGTATTTGAGTTATCAGCAAACTGTAATCTGAAACCATTAGTTCCAAAAGTTAATCCTGATGTATTTATAGGAACCCATTGACCTGTTGTAGAATTTGTCTCTCCAAAAGATGAAGGTGTTAGTGCTTGTCCATCAATAAAATTAATTTCTGCCATATATCCATCAAAATAATTTGATTGACTTGGCTCGTTACCAATTAAATGTTCTAATGTTGTATTAAAATTGTGATCGGTATTAACAACAGCAGTAGAAACTTCGAGACTTTGTTCAACTCCATTTAGATATATTTTCCCAGTAGTGTTTGCTGCATCTAAATGAACAACAACATGATACCAAGCACTAGGATCTCTTAAAAGAGCATCTGTTTTTAAATTAGCTTGTGTTGTGCCTCCGCTATCTTCTGAAAAATACTGTAACTGTCCGTTAGCTTTAAGAAATATTGTTGATTGTCTATTACCTGATCTAACACTAAAAAGAGTTTGTAAAGTTCCGTTAGCAGATATTTTTATCCAACTACTCCAAGTCCATTTTTTTTTATCACCATCTCCGCTAGGTGTCCTTGCTAAGTTAGGACTATCTCCATCATTAAACCTTAAACTACGATCAACTGTAAAATCAGCAACAGCCCCAGACGCACCTATTCTTATTGGATCAAAAAATGGCATTACTTAACGTCTAAAGAAACTGCACAATGTATTACGTTACTCGATAAAATTATGTAATCTATTCGATCTACCGCAGCAGCAGTTGTTGTTAATGTTGGTGCTGTACCTCCTACAAACTTAAATGCTGCATTAAATGAAGCTGTCCTGGAACCTGTGCCATCCTGTGTAATAAATATTGAACCTGCCTGACCTACTACCTGATTACTTGGTGCTGCAAAGGTTCTGTTACCACCGAGTGTCACTGAATGATGACAAGCTGTTGCCATGTCTATTGTTATTGTTGCTCCATCAGAAAGTGCTGTGACGTTAGCTGCGGCTCCTCCTGTAAGACTCACACCCCCCGAAGCAGTTTCAAATTTCTTAGTAGCCGAATGATATAGCTCATTTGCCCCGCCATTAATAAACTGAGCCAAAATATTAGAACCACCATTGTCTCTGATAATTACGTCATCTTCAGCTTCAAGAATAAGGTCATCACCATTACTGGTAATTTTTAGATCGTTTGTCGCACTTGTGATAGTGCTGTCAGTTGCGTCATGTGTGATAGTTAAATCTGATCCAGCCCCAAAAACTAAACTAGCGTTATCAGCAAACTCAAGAGCATTATCTGATCTGTCGAAAACAATATCTCTTCCAGCAGTAGCACCATCAAAAGTTACATCTTCCTGAAATATATTTGTTGAAGTAAAAGTATTTGCTGCCGACAATCCCGCATGACCAAAATTTGTTGCACTTACATCACCCAAAGTAACAAAAGCGTTATTAGCAGAATTTCTAATTTTTAAGGTATCACCATCAATATGTGGAACATAAGCCGCTACACCGATTGTAGGGTCACCAGAGCCTTGATTTAATGTGCTTAAAGCTGCGACTATTTGATTTAACTTTGTTCTAACAACAAGACCAGTTCCGTTGTCAGTTGTAAAACCAGATCCACCAGTATTATCGACTCTTGACATAGCAAACCAACTTTTTTTCTAAGTATATCCTAAATATTAACCTTTACCAAAACCAATAGCAGTAAAGTTAAAGTTTCTATCAACAGAACTTCCAGAACTATTTTTAAAATGAACAGTAAATCCAGTTCCAGTTATACTAGAAAGCTCGAAGAAATCACCAGAGGCCATATTAAAAGCTGTAATTCCTATTGCTGGCGGGTTAGAGTTTGCACCTAATAATGCGCTAGTACCTGTGAAAAAGGGTGAATCGAAGGTTATTGACTTAGATCCAGCTCCTGACGCAATAGTTGTTGTGCTTTGTTCTGTTCTTCTCTGGAACTCTGCAAAATATCCAAGCTGACTAACCCTGATATCTTGGTTTGTATCATTTGTTGTCAGCACACACTTAAATTTAAAAGCTCTACCTTTAAATGTTCCGTTTGCAAACTTTTGAAAATCTGAATAACTACTTGCATCCTGTGAAGTTTGGACGAATATTTCAGCGTTGGTATCAACTGAAGCTGTGCCATCAAAATCCTGTCTTGCGTCAATATCTGTAACTGAATCTATTAAATCAGATGAATAAACTGAATCTGTTTGTATAAGTTTTCTAAGATCAAGACTAAATACAGCACCTAAATCCAAAGTTTCATTGAATAAATATGTGCCAGTTGATGCAACGCCACCGATGTCATCAATCGAAGTTTCAGAATCTATATCTGTACTGTCATCAAAATTTCCTACACCAGCCAAACTGATTGAATTTGTACCAGAATCAAATCCAACATTAGTTTTTGATCCTTGAAATTTAGGGCTGTCCTGATCTTCTCTTCTTGCCTGTACTAATAATTTAGGCTGTGCCTCTGGTAAATCTATTACAAGTGATGTTTCTCCTGTACTGAATCTATCTCCATCATCTTGTGTTTTAAGAATATACTCTCCTTCTAATAAACTTACAATTTTTTCTGTTGATGCACCACTCAAGCCAAAGACTAGATCAGTTGCATCTTGGAAAGTACCGCTGCCGTCCGTTTTTGGGGTGTGCCGGATGTGAATACGCCCCCCTGCGCGCACATCTTGGTCTGGTACAGCATCCCATCTTAATCTGATCTCTTTATCTGAAATGGGTTCATAGGTGAGATTTGTAATGTCAGAAGGTGGTGCTGTCTTACCAACAGCATTAAAGGTCAATGTTGCTGGTTGTCTTGATGGCTGGTTTATTGCATTAAAACTGAAAACTCTTATCTCATACTCACCAGCATCAGAATTTAATATCTCAGCATCACTTGATAATGTTTCTATTTTTTTAAAATCACCGTTAGCAAATCTATATTGAACTTCATATTTACTAGCACCCGACTGCGTCTGCCAATCAAGGATTAATTTTGATACTGCCTTATTGTTGATAGTTACAATCTTTTCATCTACTCTTAATCCTTCTGGTGGATTTAAAACTGTTGTAAGTGTACTAATTGTTCTTGTTGGCAATGCAGAGCCATCTTCGACAAAAGCATATTTTCCAGAATCATGTGATAAAGCTGTAATTGAAAAAGTTTTTTCATTATTTTCTGTAACACTAATTACTCTCCAAGTAGTTGTTTGAAGATTTGAAGTTTCAAGGATATAAGGGGCGTGTTCATTTGGTGCTGTACTAAAAGCAGATGATACAGTTATGGTTGTGCCAGAAATAGCACTTATTGTTTTTTCTTCCAATGAGCCGTCAGGCAGAATTATCGAAATTGTTGGGCTGTCTCCAAGACTAGGAATATCTGTGTTGTCAGAATCATCAAGAACAACAACTGTTGTACTTGTTACGCTTTTAAGCAACCCTCCACGCCTTACACCAGCTTTTAGTCTGTCTGATATTTCTATTACATCACCACAGCGAACTAATACACCAGCAGCCGCAGTTGTTGTAAAAGAACAAGTCTCACCAGAGTTTTGTTCATTATATAAAAACCAACGCCCCAATCTCCTCGCCTGATTACGGCTAGTTGTCGCAAATGCTTTTATATTTTTGACAACAACACCATATTTAGTTTGAGTTGTAGAATCAGCCTCTACAGTTTCAACATCAACCTCTTGAGTTGTCATGTCAAAATAACTGACATTAATTACTGTGTGTCTTGTTTTTAAACTTGAACCAGCATATAAAAAACCCTCTTCAGTTACATTTGCATTTGTAAAAATATAACTTGGATCTTTTGGTGAATCCTGAGATATTGAAATTCCACCAGCAGAATAAAAAGGCATTACTCTCATTACAGAACAAAGTGCATTGATCAGGCCATATGCCTCCTCTTGTTGTGTGATATTTACATTGCAGCTAAATCTTGGTTCTGTTGATCCATCACCATTACCAGCATCAACTGATGTGCCACAGTATTCACTTACTGTCTTAAAGCTAAACTTATCTAGATTAGATTCTGCAATACCACACCCCGCTCTTGTATCTGTAAGCAAATCGTATAAAATCCAAGCTGGATCTGTTGTCCACTCTTTATCTGTTTTAAAAGTGCCGTTGAATGTACCAGCATAAGATATTGCACCAGTTTGCAAATCTACAGTTGCGTTGTGCGGTATCTTGATTTTGCGCCCTCTGAGCCTGAACACCCTTTTGGGGACTCTTGGGAACTGTTCAGCATTGAACCTTAATGCGACATGAGCAGTATTTGCATATGCGTTCTGTTCAAAAATAATATTAGTGGCCTGTTGAAACTGAAAGGCATTTACTAAGGTTGCCTCTGAACTGTCTGCTGTGACCCTTTCTACTCTTATTGCTACAGGAAAAGATGTTGTTGACTTTAGCTTGACAATATAATCTCTAAAATATGAGTTTGTTGATCTGCCTTTTACAGTGTCATTAATAACGGTGGTAGTTGTACCGTCATTTTCAATAGTTTTAATTAATAAGTTAACTTCTACACCATTAATATCGCCATCATTTTCAAATTTCTGCATTGACGGAAATCTTAAAGTTACTCGAACTGCATTGATATCACTTGAACTTACAGTATGAGTAACAGGGGTTGAAGTGGTTACAGTTGTTCCGATAACAGTTTCAGTTTCAATATTTGATATTCCATCAATAAATGTCTGACTGGATGTGCCAAGTCTGAAATCAAACCCAACATCTTTAAAATTAAAATCACTGTCCTCTGGGGCGGTGTTACTCGCAGCTTCCTGTAAAACTTGTGTGGAATTTAAAAATATATCTTTCTTGAAAGCATTGAAGTATGCAGTTGAGGTCTTATCTGTTATACCAGCTTTAGATGCTGTTGCTGATCCCTCCAGTTCTCCCTCACCCACGATCTCCACGACTGTATTAAATTGTTTAGAAGATAATGCACCACTAGGCAGATCAGGATTATTAAATACTGTATCTTGGTTAAATTCTTGTATAGACATTAGTTGTTACCCTCTACCTGTACAGTATCAACACCATTTGAAACCACAATAGATCCGACCAAGATTTCTCCATATACCAGATTCACTGGAACACCTGCATTGCTAATATTTGTCAGCCCTGTGAAAGAGTAATTAGAAGCTAATGCCGAGGGATCTAAGCTGTCTTGACCTGATACCGCAGATGAGGTGTTTTGTTGTGGTGTCAACATATTAGTAACCCCATCAATAACCATAGTTGTTCCTATTACATTTAAAGCACTTACGATCAATTTTTGTCCTAAAAATGTTGCAGCAGCACCAACTTTTGCCGCACCAAATAAAGCACCAGCACCAAGTAAAATTGGTAAAAAATTACCATGAACTACAGGAATAATTTTAATATCATCTTGTGATCTGAAGTTTAATAAATCCTCAGTTATTACTCTTACTCCTACTTGAATAGTGTAAAACTGATCTGCCATATGTTTCTCAATGCCTTTAAAATTACAAACCAAAAAACTTATTGCTTCTCTAGGTGTATTAAGATCAACTTCAAATTCGGACTGACCTAAAAATTTTCTAAGTGTACCGTAAACTTTTATTTTTTTAAGCATCTATTTCATCTGGTTGTATTACTGCTATTTTATCTGATTTTGGTGAAACGAGATAAAAAGTTAAATCAATTGCCTTACAGCTATATTTATCTGATTGAGAAAATTCAAGAACATCTTGCGGGTGACTGTGAACAATACCCACTATTTGATCTACAGAATCCTCTACCTCTGCCCAATCAAGAGGATCTATAACAAAAGATTCTGCTTTAAATTCATTTGATATATTTTTACATTCATAATATTTTTCTTGATTATTTTTTACACCGATAATTCCACATGACTCTTCTGGTTCACACCGCTTTGCGTGTTCTATTGCATCTTGTTTCCATAAAAATTTATTATCCATTTATAAAAGTACCAACACCAGCAAACTCATTTCTAGTGACTTGTCTGGCTGGTAATTTTTTATTTGCCTGATCTAAAGCTCCAACAAGTTCAAATTGTACAATCTGTCTATTTTCAACGGTTTTTCTGTCAATAAAAAATATTTCTTGAGGTAATTCATTTGAAGATGGTGTACCAAATGGGTTGCTGCTACTTGGGAAGTTTGCTGCATCAAGTTCACTTGCAAGGGTTGTTATGCGGGTCAGCTTGGAATCTGCTAAATCATTATGAGGTGTTGTTAAATTTACAATTATTAATAAATCAGTCATTGTTATTACTGACCCACTTCTTGTAATACCTCCTAAATTAGCAATCGTTAATGTTGGTCTTGGAATTTGGCCTTTACCAGAAAACGCAGCACCCTCAAATGTAATAGGGACTCTTTGATAAGAGTTTCCTTGCCAGACTATCTCCGCATTAGAGTTCATACTCGAACCTGCATGAAATCTGAATGTTGTAGGAACACTGGATGGGTTTCCTGTTGCATAATGCAAGCCCTCTACAAGTTCTAATACAAATAGTTCTATTCTTGAACTAGGGTTCAGTTTTTGTAATTCAGATACTGGTATTGCCACTACGGTTCTGCCACTTCTTCAAATGTTAAGTTCATCACTACTCTATTATTCAAAACTGCTGTTCTGGATCTTCTTGTGCAGATAAATTTCAATGCAGATGAGTGATGTGGTGGCGTAAAATCAAAATTATCCTGATCATCAAATCTGGCATCTAAAAAAGTATCAATAGTTGTTGCGTCTGTCGTTGAAACATTAAAAGTAAGTTTTAAACTAATTAATCTTTTATTAGCGGGCAAACCTTGAACAAAACGCTGTTCATAACCATCACCAAGTTTTATTCGCAAAGAATCTTGATTGACAGTTTCTTGAGTTGAATATTGTGGAGTGATGCTTGGAAAAGTAGCCATTATGACAATAAACCTCCAACACGTTTTTGTCTTATTAACTCTGATTGTATCGCAATTGCTATTTGCTGCCCTAACTCATTACCCTCTGCATCTGACCCACTAACAGCAGTTCCTGTGGCATCTACACTTACAGAAATATTATTTACAACAGAGTCACCTCCCATAGGTACAGAGGGCATAATAGTTCCAGATGTTCGAGGTACAAAAAGTTCTGGTTGCCGTTCACCAACAATATAAGGCTGATTTGCTTTGACAGGGCCACCATTTGCTTTGAATAAACCTCCAAGAACACTTCCAAAAAAACCACCAAGACCTTTTTTCTCTCCTCCACTTGCACTCTCTTCAAAAGCCTCTCCAAACCCACCTACAAGTTTTTCTATCTGTGCATCAATAATTGCATCTCTCAAACGATTAAGAATACCTGTTAAAGCTTCGCCTAATGTTTTTGCACCAGTAATTGCATCCCTTAAATTATTTTTTATACCGCTTTCAATTTCTTCACCAACATCTTTAAAGGCTTGTCTCAATCTATCCGCTGCTTCTTTTTGTCTTTTAAGAGAATCTTCTTTTTTAAGTAGAGATATTAATTGTTTTGCATCTTCTTCTTCAAATTCTTGTTGGATTTCAAGTATTTTTTCCTCAAGCGTAATTTGATCTAATGTTTTTCCAGCTATTTGTTCCTCTAAAATCCTAATATTTTTTAATGTTTCTATCGTTATATCATTGAATTTATTTGCTTTAGCTATTTGCTTATCCCTATCCTCTATAGCCTTTTCAATAGCTAGTTGAACTTTTAATTCTTTAAGAGTTTTGCGGAGTTTTTCTGACTGTAAACCTTTTCTTGATCTTTCTAATTTTCTTTCTGCTTCTGCTATATCATCTAATATTTTTTTAACCTCTGCTCCAACTTCCTCTGTTTCCCCAAGTTGTTTATTAAATTCTTCTTGAGCTTTGGCGGCCTCATCTGCTGCTCTCTTTTGGTCTATAAATGATCCAACCAATAATCCTAACCCAATTATCAATAAACCAATACCAGTTTGAGCTATAGCTATTTTTAAGGCGTGTACAGCTAAAGTAGCTTTACTAATACCAGCCGCTGCCGCATAACTAGCAGATGCAACCCCTATAATCCCTTTTGATGCCAAAGCAGAACTTACAGCCGTAGAAATAAATTGTTGTTTTAATACTGCAACTTGTCCCATCAATATTGGTGCTACAACTATTATTTTTTTAATTGCAACAGCAATTGCTGTAAATATTAAAGTAGCTTGTCCAGCACCTGAATTAAGAAATGCTGTAATTGATTTTGTAATTTCTGTAAGACCTCTAACAACAGGTAATAAAACAGGCATTAAAGCATCACCTAAAGCTCTTGATAAGTTTTCGCCTTCATTTCCTAAATTTTTAAAAACTTGTGTTGGATCATTTTTTAATAAAGCCTCTAAAGAGTCAGCACCTTCGGTTTCAATCTTTTTCAAGGCTCTTACCATAACAGCACTTGTTATCTTTCCTTCAGCAGCAAATTTTTTAAGTTCACCAACAGTAACACCTAACTCATCTGCTACTGGTTTTAAAATAGTTGGGATTTGTTCTGCAATACTTCTAAATTCATCTCCTTGTAACCTGCCAGAACCAAGTGCTTGTGCTAATTGCGTAAAAGCATTTGAAGCCTCTGTCGTTGTTGCACCAGACAATTTTGCTGCGGTGTTAAATCCAAAAAACACAGTTTTTATATCTTCAAGAGAAACTCCTAATGGTTGTAATCTTGCTGTTATATTAGTTATTCCTTCCAAAGCTTCTGTTGAACTTAAACCAAAAGTTTTTTGTGCTTGAGAAACTATTTCAAGTGTATCTTTATATGTACCAGTTGTTTTTGTAAGTAAACCAAGTCTTACATTTAATCTTTCAAAATTAGTAGAGGTCGTAATAGCCTGTCTTGCTAATACCGTAAAACCTACCCCAGCAATCGCTGTTTTAAGTAAACCGAATGATCTTTCTAATTTTTGTGTTTTATCATTAACTCCCTGCAATGCTCTTGTCGCACCACCAGCATCAACTCTTAATCTAACGACTGCCTCTGCCACAAATAAAAAAAACCTTTATTCTATATTACCTCTATTTGTGTTTTTGTCGTTGCAAAGCTCTTTTTTCTTCCTCAGTTTTAACTTCATAATACGCAGCCCAATAAATAAGCTCTGCCTCAGTCATATTAATCCTGAGTTCTTGTACTGTCTTACCAAGTTCTGTTGCTAGGAAAAACTCAAATCTAAACCAAGATTCCCCTTTTATTCTTTTTTTGCTGTATTAATATCAAGCTTAATGTCATTTAAGAAAAGTTCTAAATCATTTAAAACTTTTTCTGGTAGTTGTCTTTGCAACATTGGTGCGTCAGACATATCAAAAGCTGGTGTTCCATCTTCTTTCTCTGCCATCTGACAAAGAAGTTGAGTAGAAATAATCAAAGCATCATCTGAATTAGCTAATTGTTGTGCTTTAACTCTTGCATATCTTGTTATAGGTTTGAAGTAAAGACTCATAATGACTTCATCTTTTGAGTTTTTTACATCAAATTTACGTCTTGTGACCATTTCGTCTTGAAATGCTCCGAGCAAAACGTCTGCGGTTCTTTTAGTTGCCATAAAATTTGGGGTTGATTAATAAATAATTTAGATTGCTGATGTAATAGTGCCAGATGGCTTGAATGTGATGTTTATTGTGCTGACATCACCTATAGCTGAACCCTGCTCAAAGTTTGTTATAAGACCACTAAAGCTGATTTTTTTAGTTCCGCTTGCACTATCAGGAAATAGTTCAAAAGATGCTGTTGCAGCGTCACCAGTGGTCAAAACACCATCCATAAAGGTTGCGGTTTCTCCTGAAGCAGCGTTGTCATATTGAAGTACAGCAGACCCTTCACCCTCAATGAGTCCACCAACAAAGGATTTAAAAGTGTCACCTTGAACAGTTGTTTCTTGGGTATCTTTAGTGATAGACATAGACCATTCTCTAGTGCCTAAAACAGGGTTAACTGAAGAGCCATCATCATCGAATTTGACTTGCCCAACATCACCTTTTACAGCAGCCATAACAATAAAAAGAAAGATTTATAATTATATTAACCTTTTTTTGGTTTTTTTACAGCTTTTGCTTCAGCTTCTTGTTTTTCCATATATCTTCTACATTGATTGTCCCAATATTGTGGCTCTCTTCTTCCCTTAACAGCCTCAATAGCATCAAGCATTTTTTCAGTAATTTCCATTACAAGTCCTCATAAATATTAAAAGTGATCCTAATTTGTGTCTGAAACTTGCCTTGTGGACTTGAACTTAATATCTCAGGCCCAATAGGTGCATCAAAAATTACATTAGAAACAGTAATTCTATTGTATAAGTCTCTAAGCCTCTTGCAAATTGTAAAGTTAGACCCTGCCCCGATACCCTCCTCTGTAAAAACATTTAAAAGTATTAATCCAACAATATTATTTGTTGCGCTACTTGAATCACCCTGAGTTAGATATTCATTTGCACCAAAGCTAGTGATACATTGAACAAAAGTATCCTCAGCCGTTGAATCAAAGGTCATATTACTGAATACAACAGGTATCGCTGGGCTTGAAGCTAACTCTGTAGCTAACCTAGCCTCTATCGTTGATCTAACTGTGTTTAAATCTATTGCAGCCATTAAATATTCCTCCTTAATTGTTTTATAACATATTGCTCAAGTTCCTTTCCTATAAGTTCTGGAAACCCTGCAACAGTATTTTGTCTTGTTCTATATCGACCTCTCCATGATGGTGGTAGGTTTACACCAAAACAAACAGGTTCTGCATATTCTAGGTTTGTAAATACTTCTCCTTGAAATTTATCAATTTTTGTTTGCCACGACCCACGAAGAACACCCCCAGCACCATGCTCTAAAAGAGCTTTTTTGAATGGAACTACTTTACCACTTGGCAATGTAAAAAAATCAGGTATAGAATTTAGATCAGGATAATTATCTAAAGAAAAAACTGGTGTTGCTTTTTTAACTCTTTTAGTCCACTCCAAAGTCGTAGCAGCAACAAGGTTAACAACTAATTCTTCAAAAAAATCATCTATTTGATCTATTCTTATTTGTCTTGTCATCTTTACCTTAAGATAAGATCAAAACTTACTGGTGTATTATTTTGTTCATTTATAACAACTTGAATAATTTTAAATTCTACGCTGCTAATCACAACTCTGTCTTTTGTTGTAGGAACAAATGTAAGATCACCAGCAGATATAGTAAGCAACTTATCCTGTGATTCAATAAGATCATTTACTTGATTTCTTGAAACATTACTTAATGCACCTTTGATAGTTGTATCAGATGTAGATTCTGTTATAGCTCCAGTAGTGGTGTTATATGCCCCTGCTGTAACTTGTCTGATAGTCACATCACCACCAAGCTTCTTAAGTGAAGCACTAGCAGCCTTTTTAAGTGCCTTAGCAAGACTCATAATCTGTAAGCTATAACCTGTCCACTTGCAAGAGTAATACTTGTAATGACTCCACAAACTTCAGATGAGGCTTTCATTGTGATGCCGTTTATAGTTGCAGAACCATTTTCTGTAATATTCTCAGCAACAAAGGTTGCCTCTGCGTCTGTTAAGCAATGCACCTTACCAAATCTGCCTGTATGAGCAGCCGTATTGGTAATAATGATTGCTGCTGGATATTCGTAGCCGTAGCCCATTTTCATGACCTCTTGATTGATAAGTTTGCTCTTCCACCTATTCTAATACCCATCAAGTAATGATCAACTATTGGTGGAATACGATCAATACCAGTAGCTCCATAAAATCTAGGAGTTACGTTTATATTACCAATACTTACAGCAGCAAAGTCCTCTAAGCCGCTTAGTTCCAGTCCGTTCCTGTTGTTGTTTAGATATACAGCCAAAATGACCTGTGCGTGTTTTACCCGATCTGGTATTTCAGTATCAAGGTAATAATCAGCAACTAATCTATTTGGAAAGCTTAATCCATACAAGTTAGTGTATGTGTCAGGTTTCCTTACTCCTGATCTAGGCCACTCCAAAGCTTGAGTGTCGGCAACTCTAGCACCTAAAAACTTCTCTCTATCTATTCTCTGGGCTGCTGTAAACAAAGCCCTGTTTTTATTGTCGTTGCTTGAGCCGTCCCAAGCTGCGGTGTCATCACTTAAAACTAGCCCTTCAATAAAAGAGTTTGCATCAGCAAGAGTTATATAAGTGTTTGCGTTAGCACCGCCAACAGTAGCATCAAGAGTTATCGCCATTGAGTTTTACCTTTTTGGGCTTAGATTTTGGTTTTGGCTTTTCTAGAGTTTGAACAAGTGAAGCTGCCTTTTGAGCAGCCTCATTTTGTTCTCTCATACGCCTAAATGCGTACATTGCCATTAGCTTGATGCACCCTTAAGAGCAACAAAGTTAATAACGATTGCTTGGCTTAAATTACCAGCAGATACATTAGAAACTGTTACTCCAAAAGAACCACTAGCAATGGTATTGGCATTCACAAGATATGAACCAGCAGTACCCGCAGAACCATGACAAGCTACGACAACATCTGTTGCTGCAATCTTGCTGTTAGTTACTGTGAAAGTTACTTCTGTGCCAGCGTCAAGCTGTGCATTGTTCATTGTGATTTGTCCAGACTCTGTGTTGAGTGTGACCCCAGTAGATTTGGAACTGGCTTGAGTAACAGTTCCTCCTGTTGTTGGGCCTACTAAAGACCCAGCAGTTACTTCAAATAAAGAAGGCATGATAAAAAATCCTAGTTATAGTAAGGGTTTTGGGCTAGTCTTGGTTACTTACCACAGTAGCTCTTACAATCGGAATATTCTTTGTGTCAAAAACTTTCGACCAAGAACCCACAGTCTCTAAAACGCTTCTGTTTGGATTCACAGTTGACACGGCATATTTCAATCCACCTATGTGATAGATGTAGTGAAGATCAACAGCCATTGCTTCCTCAAGAGCAAGAATATCTCTATCAGTTTGTGTTCTGATCGGAGCTTGCTCCCCAGTAAATACGGCCCCTGCCCCAAATAGGAAACAAGCGTACTCAGTGGACGCACCGCTTCCAGTGGTGGGAATATCATCTGACACAATCACTCGAAGCCCCATGAAGCTGTTAACAGCAGTAGGGCCATCAAATGCTCTTGTTGTGCTACCACCAGTTGCGTCCCCATCAGGTGCGCCAGTGTTGTCATATATGCGATCAATAGCATTTCTTTCTACCAAGTCGTAGAAAGTTTTGCTGTGCATTGCAATAGTTGTTAGCTTGCTTCCAGCATCACCAAGAATAGACTGTGCTTTCGCAACGTGTCTTGGACTTAGTACTGTTGGAGTATCGCCTGACTCAGAATCTATGCAATGTGTAAATAATGCACTGCTTGAACTGTTTGCGTTCAATGAACCAAATGCACCCTGTAAGCAAGAATATAAATCCTTTTGCTTTTGGTTATTTACATAAATTGCCATCTTTTGTGCGATAGCAGCCATTGGGTCTAACCCACCACCAACTGCAAGACTAGCCAAATCCCTAGAAGAAAATGCACGTCCCCTGTGTAGGACTGGTGCAACTTGGGAATCTGCTGTAATTTTTGCTGGTGTTAATGAAGTACTGTCTGTTAATACTTCAAAATCACCTGTTAAGTTCGCAACATAGTTTGGAATCTTAACAAAGTCACCGCCTCTCTCTGCGGATAGATTTAATTCTGGCAAAGGCTGTACTACGCCACTCTGTAAGAAGGAATCTGAAAGTGTAGATGCCTCTGAGAGATATGGCGTGAACACCTCTGGAATAATCAAATCGCTTCTTAAAGTAGCCATTTAAATTTTTAAGATATGTTCAAATCGAGGCACAACCCCTGACGTAGCACAACCACGTTAGTTCTATACTAACCGCTAACTGCGTTTTTGAGCATATTATATTTATTTATATCTGTTCTATATAACCTTGCTTGCTCTGTAAGGTTGAAAGAATCTTTTGCAAATGGATTGTTTTCACCAGCAGCTACTGTTTCAGTCTGAACTTTAGTTGTGGTTGCTCCACCGCCCTGCGGTCTTGGGTTTTTCTGTACCCATGCTGGCATTTTTGTCATTGCCCAGTCTTTAACTGGTGTTCTGTTGTAACCATCAACAACTACAACTGTTCCATCTGCCTCTCTTGCAAGTTGATCTTTGCTTATGCGAGATAGCACATATTGAGGATCATGTACAACATCAGCAAGGGCTGTTACTGCTGGGGCTTCAACTTCAAGCTGTCTCTGCCTAGCTTCTAACTCTTGGATTCTTTTGTTCTTTGCCTCTTCAGCATCACGATACTGCTGTGCCTGTTTAGCAATCGCCTCATCATATCTGCCCTTTGCCTCTAGTTCTTCCTTTTCTTTTTGTTGTTTGAAAGCAATCAGAGCATCTACATCAACATCTGGCGGTACAGCTTTTGCCGCCTCCTTTGCTTTTTTGTAATCGTCTAGGATTTCTCTGTTGCTTTTTCTGAGTGCTTCAACTTCTGCCATCAACGCTGTTGCATCAACAGGTGGATTTGGTTTAATTGGTTCGTCAGCCATAAATAAAAAATTTACAATTATTCATAATGTTAGCTCCACTTTGTCTTGTCTGCCCAAAAAGCTGCTGACATTTTACCTTTGGCAATATTTTTTGCGTGTCTAGCCTTGAAACTCTTGCGTTTTGCCTTATCTGCTTCTGATTCGCCCTTTCTTGGCGGCTTTGTGTCTGCGCCCTGCGCTCCAAATCTAATTAATTTGATCTTATCGCCTTCTTTTGCAAGAACAACATGAGACTTTGTTGGGTGTGATGGGGTTCTTTTTGGTTTATTGAAACCAGACAATCCAAATCTTTTAAGTCTAGGATCACTCATTTACCCTTCCTCTTCATTGCCATATTGTGTGCCTCAGTAAATGAAACCCCTTCTCTCATCTTGCGTTTCATATATTCCATATGAGCCTTTGTGTGACCATGAGCCTTTTGATGCTTTGCAAGTGTGTTCTTTTGTCTGGTAGTCAGTCTCATCTTCTTTTTTGGTATTTGTTGTAAATAGCTGCGTCTGCTGTTCTTGCTTTGTCACCTCTCATATAACTATTTACCCTGCCCATAGCCCACGCTGCCATAGGAACATTTCTTGAACCACTAGACAAATAAGCTCCCTGCCCTTTTCTGTAAACAGCCGCTAACTCTCCATAAAAAAACTTTGTGCCATCAGCTTTTTTCTTAAGACTGTTTTTAACGCTTTCGCTTAGTGGTTTTCTTCTTTTTGCCTGTGACATTTTGTTTAGTGCGTGATTTTGATACAGCTTTTATATCAATATACTCTCCTTTTCTATAAGCTTCGGCAGTTCTCTTTATCTCAGCCGCTTTTGCAGACCTGTTTTTAGAACCAGACAGATATTTTTTTGGAACACCTGTCTTTTTGTCCTTTGGAACTCGCCTTAGTTTTCTAGTCACTTTTTAGTTTTCTTTTTAGCAGTGGGCTTAGTTTCTTTGGGCTTTTTTGTTTCCTCTTCGCCCTGTACCTTAAAAATATATCCCATTACTTTTTACCTCCCTTCTTTTTCTTTTTACCCTTTGGCTTCATTGATCCATAATGTGAAGGCATGACAATAAAAGTAGCTGTCTCTATATTACTTCCTTTTACGTTTCTTAGCTGTTTTCTTTTTGCCTGCTGTAGATAATGCAATGGCCTGTGCCTGCTTCAATGTCTTGCCTTCTCTCATCAGCAAACGGATGTTGCTTGAGATGACAGATTCAGATTTTCCTTTTTTTAATGGCATATCTATAGTTTATATTCTTTTTTTATTTGGTCTATTGTCTTTTCTGTTCCATCGGTTCTTATTATCTGTCTCAATGCTTTTTGACCAGAACTTCCTTTTTTACCAGCTAATGTTTTAAAAAACTTTACTTTTTGTTCACTGCCAAGAGTTTTAACTTGTAATTCTCGATCTTGATTCAATAGCCAATCGCCATAAGCCTGCCCCTGTGGAACTCGACCTGTCATACTTGGCCTCGTATCAAGTGCAGTTTCAGGTGGCTTTTCTAATCGAGGATATTCTTTTTGTAATTTATCAAAGTCAACAACAGGAACAGTGGTTGACCTACAGTTGAAATGTTGTGGAGGTGTCGGCCCTTTATTGTATTCAAACTGTTGGCCATCAAGTCTCTGACAGATTGGTGTAGTTCTTGAATCAAGTGTTGCAACATATTCATATTTAGGAGCAACTTTGCTATTTGCAGCATAAACAGCCTGTGATGCTTGGTTTTGTACTTGATTAACAGAAGTTCTGATAATAGTTTGTATTTGATAATTAGCTAATTTTGTAACCTCACCGCCTGCTGCTGCAATTTGTTTTACAGTTCCTGGTTGACCAAAATCAAGCCCACCAACTAATCGTCTTGCAATCTGTTGTGTTGTCTCCCCACTAAAAACACCTGATCTGATTGCCAATGCAAGTTTTTCTTGTGAACTGGCAGCAATACCACGAAATGCTTTTTCTACAGTTTGGCCATTTGGCAAAGTTACAGCAGCACCTTGTCTTGCAGTGAGTTCAAACTTACCAGCACCAAACTTTACAAAGTCATCTTCTGTAAATTGTTTACTTGTAAAAATATTTGTTTGGGTTGGATCAATACTGATAAAAGAATCTGCATATTTTGGACTTATGGCAACGCTATTGATCGGCACATCACCAGATGCTGTTACCTTTTTTAGTTCATTAACAATAAAATCTCTCTGTAAAAGAGTTATCCCCTGTAATTCTCTTTTAAAATCTCTTGCTGTAGCACCAGACCATGTGTTCAGACTATCTTTTGCCTGTTTTATGATCGCTCTAAGTCTTTTTCTTGTTTCAGGTGCAATAATTACAGCCTCGCCAGCCCTCCTCTGTCTGAAATCAATCTCTCTTAGTCTTTTTGCTGCATTTAATATAACCTCGTTGTAAGTAACGGCATATTTTTTTGCAACAGCATTACTGAAACGGTTGAGATCAATAGTCTCTCTAAAAAATACCTCTGGAATTGACATTCATTAAGCTGCGTCAGGTTCTGTTGGGGCTTCCATTTCGATCAGCCCACCAGCTTGTGTTGCCTCTACTTCTTCCTCCACATCGAAATCATCACCTAAGATCTCACCACTGCTTAACTGTGTAAGTAATGTTTCCTGGCTGATAGTACCAGCAGTAAATAATGCAAGTAATGATTGTATCTCCTGTGGTTCTAATCTTGCAGTTACAAAATCTCTGTTTACAAAAGAACTCCCAGCGTTAGGTTCGTTCAGATATTCGCTATGAAACTTGAGGCAGTTATCAATCAAGTCTTGCATCTGTTGGGCTACGACCATCATTGTGCTGTCGTTCTGTGACCTATCTATCCTCTTGGCCTCTGCTGTCTCACCCACTAACTTCTGACCAAGCACCGCAGCCAGTGACAATGTATTAATCTGATCTTTTAAATCTTCAAGCCTTCTGAATTGACTTTCATAACTGTCACTTGATGGGCTGATATATTCCATTCTTGATTCGGGTGGTAATGATAATGCTTCACTTGGCCCTGTTGTAATTTCATCACTATTTGGATAACCAAAAACTGCAAGCAATGGAACAGAACTGATGTGCAGAATATTATCAAGGTCACTTTGTATTTGGTAATGCTTGAGATTTAGTTCTGCAATGTCATATAAAGGGCTTCGGCTTTCGTAATATCCAACTCGGTTTGAATATGCAACAGAAAAAGGAATTTTATCCTTTATGCTCATTTCTCCCTCATCATGTAATTTATATTCACCCTTTTTATTTTTTCTATGTATCTCAAACCGCCCAGGTTCAAGCACCCTGATCTGCTTTACAATCTTCTCTCCATACTTACCATCAGGCTCAACAACGTGTTCCATTAATCGTAATTGAGTAAGCTGTCTTACACCATCAATAACTTCTGTCCTCCATCCCAGAATATTTTTTGGCTCGTATGTTACCCAATATGGTCTGACTTTATCTCCATCTTTAGGTGCATCTACAAGAACACCACAATGACCGTAAGAAATAACTGTTCTTGCCGTGGTGTAGAGCCACACATTC
>VTLG01014077.1_pt1 | contig 24839 bp, 15 predicted proteins | sample 4694571 | NCBI WGS metagenome assembly VTLG01 (sample SAMN12604809, study PRJNA352737) | marine metagenome | biome: ENVO:00000447; feature: ENVO:00000209|ENVO:00000569|ENVO:01000036; material: ENVO:00002151; isolation source: viral sequences binned using virsorter ...
CATGTTGCAACTAATTCCCTTGTATGTCGTGAGTTGGGTTTATCTCCTAGTCAATCTTTGGATAAACTTAGGAAGGCCACCATTAACTGGATTATGGAACCCCTAGGTATAAATACTACTGATAAATATTTAGACAAAAAATTTTGGCTGGATGCTAGTGATCGTTTAATGTATGAAGGTAAAGCTCCAGAGTTTTCTGACACACAACGAGCACGTATGCCAGCATTCTTTGAACATGCAAACACCAATCTCCCTAAATACGCTTAAGCTACACAATGCCAGATTGGATGAACTAATTAACAGGCTTGATTCTAACTACAGTTGGAAACCAGTTCATCCTAAAGAACCAATCGAATCTATTATGTATCGTGCGGGTCAAGCCAGTGTTATAGAATATATCAAATCAATTATGGAGGAAGAAATCTAATGTGTATCCGTGTATCTACACCAAAGCCACCTGATCCGCCACCTTTAGCACCAGCAGATCCGCCACCAGAGCCACCTAAAGATCCGTTACCTGATCCAACACCTTTAGAAGCAGATGTAAACCCTGCTGTACGTAGAGCTAAGTCTCAGAAAAAACAAAGTACCCAAGCTAAAGGCACTCAAAGTTTAAGAATACCACTTGATCCAGATGTTAATACAGGCGGAGCAGGACCAGCTGGAGGAGTACAATAATGAATGCACGTGAGCGTTACAACAAACTATCTAGTGGTCGTTCTCAGTTCCTGCACACCGCAGTAGAGTGTTCTGAACTCACGTTACCTTATTTAATCACGGACGATTTATCTTCACATCCTAATCATAAAACTCTTATAACTCCCTGGCAGAGTGTAGGAGCTAAGTGTGTAGTAACGTTAGCAGCTAAACTTATGTTAGCGTTACTACCACCTCAAACTACATTCTTTAAGTTACAAGTAAGAGATGATAAATTAGGTGAAGAGTTACCACCTGAAGTACGTAGTGAATTAGACTTATCTTTTTCTAAAATGGAAAGGATGGTTATGGATTACATCGCTGCATCAAGTGATCGTGTCGTAATACATCAAGCATTGAAACATCTTATTGTAGGTGGTAATGCTTTAATTTTCATGGGCAAAGATGGTTTAAAAAATTACCCATTAAATAGGTACGTTGTTAACCGTGATGGTAACGGTAACATTTTAGAGATAGTAACGAAGGAACTTATTAACCGCAAGAGTTTAGGTAAAGAGCTGCCTGAACAAAAACCTAATCGTCCAAACGATGAAGGTGCTGCAAGCTCAAATGGAGACGATGTAGAAGTATACACTTATGTCAGGATGGACGACAAGAGTGGTCGTTGGGTTTGGCATCAGGAATGTCAGGATATGATATTACCTGGTAGCCGTAGCACAGCGCCAAAATCTGCAAGTCCATGGCTGGTTCTCCGATTCAATACAGTAGATGGAGAGGATTACGGACGAGGTAGAGTTGAGGAATTTGTAGGGGATCTCAAGTCCCTTGAAGGACTCTCTCAGGCACTCGTAGAAGGCTCTGCAGCAGCAGCTAAAGTGATCTTCCTTGTATCACCATCTTCAACTACTAAGCCAAGCACTATAGCCCAAGCTGGTAATGGTGCAATCGTACAAGGTAGAGCAGAAGATGTCCAAGTAATTCAAGTAGGTAAAACTGCTGACTTTGCAACAGCTGCAAGTACAGCTCAACAAATTGAACGTAGGTTAGGTGATGCATTCTTAATAATGAATGTACGTCAAGCTGAACGTGTCACAGCTGAAGAAGTCCGTCTTACACAGATGGAACTAGAGCAACAGCTCGGTGGAATTTTCAGCTTATTAACTATTGAATTCCTTGTTCCATATTTAAACCGAACGTTGTTAGTATTAACAAGAAGTGGTGAGATACCTAAGATACCTAAAGATTTAGTAAGACCTTCTATTGTAGCTGGTGTTAACGCTTTAGGTAGAGGACAAGATAGAGAAAGTCTTACTCAATTCATAGGTACCATCGCACAAACACTTGGTCCAGAAGCACTGATGCAATACATTAATGCTTCCGAAGCTATCAAACGTTTAGCAGCTGCTCAAGGTATTGATGTACTGAACCTTGTTAAGACTGAACAACAGTTACAACAAGAGGCACAGCAAGCACAACAACTACAAGCTCAGCAATCATTAGTAGATCAAGCAGGACAGTTAGCTTCTGCTCCAATGATTGATCCATCTAAGAATGCTACGATGGCTGACACCATAGAAAATGGTGAAGTAGATTTAGATCAACAACAATAATATGGCAGAAACATTAACCATTGATCCAACCCCACCCGCTGAGATAGCAGGTGAACAAGAAGGTGTATCTCTAACAGCTGAAGAACAAGATTCCTTAGCTGTTGGTGAGAAAATCCAAGGCGAGCAAGAGACATTGCTTGCTGGTAAATATAAAAATGCAGAAGAATTAGAAAAAGCTTACGGTGAACTCGAGAAAAAGTTAGGTGAATCTGGTCAACAAGAAGAGACAAAAGATTCTACTGAAACAACTGAGTCTCAAGATGAACCTAAGTCTTATCTAGAAGATGGTGCAGTTAATTATGAAAGTGTTAACGAAGCTTATGGTGAAACATTAGGTAATATTTTTAAAGAAGGTAATGTAGATCCATGGAGTATCAGTGAGCATTTTCATAACAATAATGGTACTATCACTGATGATATGTACAAGTCCTTAGAAGATGCTGGTTTATCTAGAGGTTCTATTGATTCTTATTTAGCAGGCAGAGCTGCCCAAATGGGTTATGAAACTGCAGCTGAAGAACCTGAAGTAACTCAGTCTGATATTGATTCTATCCAAAGTTCTATTGGAGGATCAGATGAGTATGGTAAACTTGTCGATTGGGCTGGTAGTAATTTAGATCAAGAGTCTATAGATTCTTTTGATAACCTATTGTCTACTGGAAATGTACAAATGATTAAACTAGCAGTGCTTGGATTAAAAGCAAAGTATGATGAAGCTAATGGTTATGAAGGCCGAATGCTTCAAGGTAAAGCACCACAAACATCTGGGAATGTATTCCGTAGTCAAGCGGAATTAGTTCAAGCAATGAGCGATTCTAGGTATGAAAATGATCCAGCATATCGTCAGGATGTTATTGAAAAACTGGATCGATCTGATATGCAATTTTAAGGAAGTTTTTTAAATGACTACAGCCACACTAAATAAATCTCCATTACAAGGATGGGATGAGTTTTGTGACTGGGTTACTAGCACCGACAACCGGCTTTACGTCGGTTGGTTCGGTGTACTTATGATACCCGCACTCTTAACTGCAGCAACATGTTTTATTATCGCGTTCATAGCTGCCCCGCCAGTAGACATTGACGGAATACGCGAACCAGTCGCAGGCTCTTTACTTTATGGAAATAATATTATATCTGGAGCTGTTGTACCTAGTAGCAACGCTATTGGGATGCACTTTTATCCCATTTGGGAAGCTGCTAACATTGATGAATGGCTCTATAATGGAGGACCTTATCAACTTATCATCTTCCACTTCCTTATTGGCATTTCAGCCTATATGGGACGACAATGGGAGCTTAGTTATAGATTAGGAATGCGCCCTTGGATTAGTGTTGCTTATTCAGCGCCCGTCTCAGCAGCCTTTGCTATCTTCTTGGTATATCCTTTCGGGCAAGGAAGTTTCTCTGACGGTATGCCGTTGGGGATATCAGGAACGTTCAACTTTATGTTTGTCTTTCAAGCGGAACATAATATCCTTATGCATCCTTTCCATATGTTGGGAGTTGCGGGGGTATTTGGTGGAGCTTTGTTCGCTGCTATGCACGGATCATTGGTCTCAAGTTCCATTGTTAAAGAAACATCAGATATTGAATCACAGAACTACGGATATAAATTTGGACAAAATGAGGAGACATATAATATTGTCGCTGCACATGGTTACTTCGGTCGTTTAATTTTCCAATATGCGAGCTTTAACAATTCTCGTTCTCTTCATTTCTTTCTTGCTACTTGGCCAGTGGTTTGCATATGGCTTACCTCCATGGGAGTCAGCACTATGGCTTTTAATCTCAACGGCTTTAACTTTAATCAATCTATCCTTGACGCAAACGGTAGGGTAGTACCTACATGGGCTGATGTATTGAACCGTGCTAACCTTGGTATGGAAGTAATGCATGAAAGAAACGCACACAACTTCCCGCTTGATTTAGCGGCATTACCGGAGAAAGAGTATGCCTAAAGGTAAAGGTACTTATGGTACCAAGAAGGGTAGACCCCCTAAAAAAGGTACTAAGAAATAAATAACTCGGCGGCTCGGAAAGTCGAAACCAGTAGAAGCCACAGGCAGTCGCGTCCGTTCATTCCCAGTGGGAACGCATGAAACCACATCATGGAACGGGGGTGTGGTACTATGGAGAAAGACGATGCAAAAAAAGCAAGTCACCCTAAAGTATCGCGGCGTGCCTTATACAAGAACACGTTAAACACTTTTTTCAATGAAAACACTAGCTCTAGCACTAGCCTCCACGATCGTTGCTCTTCCGGCTTCCGCCGGAGTCTACGTAAACGTAGAGAACAATGCAGATTATACAGGATCTGATTACACAGGTGCTGTAACTGATTTCCACATCGGTTATGAAGGTGGAACTGATACCTTTGGTTATTACATCCAGGGTGGTCCAGCTATCGTAGCAACAGATGGATCAGATTCCGATAACAGAGTTTCTGGTAAAGTCGGAGCTGACATCGCTGCTACTGATAAGCTTGACTTCTATGCTGAACTTTCAGTACTAACTGCAGATTCAGATACTGATAATGATAATACTTGGGGTACCAAGTTAGGTGCTAAGTTTAGCTTCTGATGAAATTTTTAGAATCCCCATGGGCTGTCCTTCTGGTAGCCCTGGGGTTCGTTACCATGGTAGAGGTATTGCATATTAATGCTCATAGCAATTGTAATGCAGACTGCCCCTGCCATGAAAAATTATCAGAGGAATATTAATGGCACATCAAAGTAATAAAGTAACAGCAAACGTTACTTCATACTCACCACAAAAAGTTGATATCAAAGATCCAACAGCTCATCATAATAAACCTGATGAGCATGAGGATAATACTCCTAGTGATTCTCAACCACCTGGTGTTGATGATGAACCTCAATCATTAGAAGAAGCTCTAACTGGTTGAGTAGGAAGAGAGGCACCTCAGAGTCGGACCTCTCTTTTATTGGCACTGGCCCTGTACGCAGGATACCCTTTGCCGTCTAGACGGTAGGGAAAGACCTACAAAAATGATCAAAAAATTTACGCGTAAGACAGTTAACAATACATTTTATCCATAACAATGGCTCATCAAAATGCTGACAACAATACCTCACTTACCTGGGGTGGTGTTGCCGCTAATAAGGGTACTCCTGATTCGACTACAACTGCTCACAGGAGAGCCCTATACCTTAAGCTATTTAGTGGAGAACTATTCAAAGGATTCCAACGCAACACAATTGCAAGGGATCTAATTACCAAGCGTACACTGAAGAACGGACGCTCTATGCAGTTCATCTTCACTGGCCGTACAAATAGTGAGTTCCATGTCCCAGGACAGAACATACTAGGTAACACAGATGGTGCTCCCCCAGTAGCAGAGGTTACAATCGAATGCGATGACCTCTTAATCAGTTCAGCTTTCGTGTATGAACTAGATGAAACACTCGCACACTACGATCTACGTGGTGAGATTTCAAGGAAGATCGGTTATGCACTAGCCGAGAACTATGATAGAAGGATCTTCCGTGCAATCACTAAGGCTGCACGTCAAGCATCTCCTATCCAGAAGACAAGCTTCCTAGAACCAGGCGGAACGCAAATCCGTGTTGGTACTAACAACCTTGGTACTGATGCTTATAATGCTGGAAGCCTAGTAAACGCATTCTACGATGCTGCTGCTGCCCTCGATGAGAAGGGAGTAAGTCAGGATGGTAGAGTAGGTGTACTTAACCCAAGACAGTACTATGAGTTGATACAGAATGCTGGCACAGCTGCCACTTCTTTGATCAACCGTGACGTAACTGGTGACGCCCTACAGTCTGGTAATGGAATCGTTGAAATTGCAGGCATCAAAGTCTACAAGTCAATGAACATCCCATTCTTCGGTCGCTTTGGTACTAAGTACGGTGGATCAGGTGCAACTGGTACAGGCGTAACTGACCCTGGTAACTCCGGATCCTTCGTAAGTGAGGACATGGGTAACCAAGCAGAGAGTGCTACCGGTGTTCCTGATGGTCAGCGCACAGTTAACGACTACGGTGAAGGAAACAAGTTCGACAACTCTTGTGGACTTATCTTCCAGAAAGAAGCCGTCGGTTGTGTAGAGGCAATCGGACCTCAAGTTCAAGTAACTTCAGGAGACGTATCCGTGATTTATCAGGGCGACGTAATCCTAGGCCGCTTGGCAATGGGTGCTGCACCTCTTAACCCAGCTGCTGCTGTAGAATTGATTGCAGGTATTGCTCCAAACACTGGAGTAGCTGTACCATTCTAACTATTATTTGCTCACACAAGGGGGGTTCTCACGACCCCCTTTTTTTTATTCATAAAAATTTATACCTATGACGATAACTCCCACAACCGTTGATAACGATACAGAACTATCCGCAGTAAATTCAATACTGGGAGCTATTGGTCAGTCACCAGTGACTACTCTCGGTTTAGTAACAGAGATACAAGGTGAATTAAATTATACCGGTAGTAATGCTAGGACAGGTACTTATACTAGAGCTGGTACTACTGTTACAGTTACTAGCGCTTCCCACGGACTTACAGTTGGTGAAGTAGTTACTATTGATTTTACATCTGGAGGTGCATTAGATGGAGAGTATACAGTAGTTACTGCAGCTGATGCTAATACGTTTACTGTAACAACTGCAGCTACCGGCACTATAACTACATCTAACCTAACTATTTCTCAAACACAATTTTCTCTTACTGGTTTAAGTTGGACACTTGAGAGTGAAATTAAAACTAAAATTGCAGGTGATGTTGAGACTGGATTTACTGTCGCAGGTAGTACTTTAACTTTTACTACTGCACCAGCTACTAATGCTACTGTAAAGATTTATAGAGAAAAAGAAGTATATAATACATTAGCCAATCCAGAAGTATCTTTTATATATAATATATTAACAGAAGTTAATAAGGATGTACAGAATGAGGGATGGATATTTAATATTGAAAGGCACGTTAAAAAAACACCTGAAACAGATACTAATTATATAACTATACCTGCTAATATTTTACGCTATGATTTGAATGAGGCACAAGCACATCATACTAGTGATTTAGTAAGACGTAAATATGAAGGAGCATTTAGATTATATGATACAGTAAACCATACTTATGAATTTTCCAATGCTCTTGATTTAGATATTGTATGGTTATTCCCTTATGAAGATATACCACCTGTTTTTAAACGTTATATTATTTCTAAAGCTTCTGTAAGAGCTGCTACTCAACTTGTAGCTAATCCACAATTAGTTCGTTTATTAGAAAACCAAGAGATGTACACACGTGCTGCTTGTATGGAGTATGAATGCCAGCAAGGTGATCATACTTATCTTGGATTTTCACATGATACTTACTATAAGTCTTATAAACCAGCAAATGCATTAAGAAGATAATGGCAAGTATTACACAAACAATACCAGGTTATGTTGGAGGTATTTCTCAACAACCTGATGAACTTAAATATCCTGGTCAAGTTAAAGATGCATTAAATGTTTTACCAGATGTTACTCATGGATTATTAAAGAGACCAGGAGGACGCCTCATAGGATCTTTATCTGATAATGGTAACGCTGCTCTTAATTCATCTTCAACTGGTCAGTGGTTTCATTATTATAGAGATGAGAATGAACAATATATAGGTCAAATAGCTAGAGATGGCAAGGTTAAAATGTGGGCTTGTGTGAAAGTCTTAGCCGCTAATGGTTCAACAATCCACGAAGCTGGCGCCCCTGTCACTGTTAAATTTAACACAACTCTTGAAAAGATAGACGTTACTGCTGCAGGTTCTGGTTATACTAGTGCACCAACTGTTGCTATAGCTGCGCCAACTGAAGGCGAAGGTACTGATGTACAAGCAACTGCTACAGCTACGTTAGAAGATGACGGAGTTCTCTCTGTTACTTTAACAAACAAAGGTAATGGTTATCTTGTAAATCCAGCTGTAACTTTTTCAGGTGGAGGTGGTAGTAGTGCAGCTGCTACTGCTAGTGCACAGAATGTTAAATTAACTACTTATTTAACACATACTGCAGATGATGATGTTCAGACTTTAAGTTTAAATGACGTTACATTTATATGTAATCGTAATATAAAACCTGTGATGGAGACTGCCACTGATCCTGATACAATTAATGAAGCTTTTATTGAATTAAAAAAGGTTGCATATGCTTCTCAATATGCATTAAATATATATAAAAAAGATGATCCTACTATTAAAGTTACAACAGCAACTAGAATAAGTGTACATCGTACTCACGATACTAAAAATATTTGTGGTGGGGACTCAACAACATATGATAATACACTACCACCATCCGGAACAACTACTGCACAATATTTAATAGGTACTGGCGCTGATCAAGGAGCTAATTGTGAAGCTGCAGCTGGACTATGGAGAGATTCATACTGTCCTAATGTAGATGAACGTATATTTAATGTTACTTATAATGATTATATAGATGGTACTATACCTGATACTGCTGAGAATATTGATTATAATGGAGTTTCCTATTTTATAAATAAAATCTCATCAGCCAGTGTTGGTTCTACTACAGCCGATAATCAAACTTTTGACACTCGACTGAACGATGCACTAGATGCATCCAGATCAAACTTAGTTTTCCGTATCACTACTACTGGTCAAGCTACACCATACAACAATGGGGCAGCTGGAGATGGCGCAGCACAAATATATCAATGTCGTTACACAACAACACATGATTTATTGTATGGTGGTGAAGGATGGAAAACTGGTGATACCTTCAATGTCTGGATGAATAGAGCTAGGTATAGAATAACTGTTGAAGAACATAGTGAGTCTGAGATTAAAGCTAAGATAGGAGGCAATGTATACGCAATTAGGCCGAAACCTACTTCATTTGATAGTAATACAGTTGTAACAGCTGAGAGTATATTAGGTGATATAGCACAGGAAATTGCTCAAGTAAGTAGTTGGGGTTTTCAAGGTAATGGTAGTGACACAGATCGTATTATTACTGGTATATCAGGAGTTGGTTATGAATCCGGCACGGCTGGTGTTTCTACTGATGAGGATGATTATATAGTAACACTTGATGGAATACCGACTACTGCATTCACCATCGCTCATGCAGGTGACCCTGCTGTAACTACTATAACATTTACTAGTGCTCCAGGTAAAGGTGTTGAAATTAGAATCAGAAAAGCTAATGAATTTCAAGGAAGCCAAGGAACTATTGAACAAATAGGTAATGGTTTATACATTAAAAGAAACGGAACAGCTAACAAATTTAGTATATCAACACCTGCTAATGATTTACTAAATGTAATGACTAATAGTATTAAAGATATTGCTGATCTTCCTAGACAATGTAAAAACGGCTATAAGATAAAAATTGCTAACAGCGAAGAAGAGGAAGATGATTATTGGATGAAGTTTATTGGCCGTAATGGTGAAGATGGAGAAGGTATTTGGGAAGAAACTACAGAACCTGGTAGAGATGTAGCATTTAATAAAGGCACAATGCCGATCAGGATGAATAGAAATGCTGATGGGACATTTACAGTAGAACAAATTAATTGGGAAGACTGCTTAGTTGGTGATACAACTACAGTAAAAGTACCTAGTTTTATTGATGCTGGTAAGACTATTAATAAAATGTTGTTCTTTAGAAACCGACTCATCTTCTTAAGTGATGAAGATGTTGTCATGTCTAAAGCTGGTGACTTCTTTAATTTCTGGCCTAAAACTGCTGTTACATATGCTAACACTGATCCTATTGATATAGAAGCTAGTTCAGGATACCCTGCTATTCTTTATGATGGTGTTCAAGTTAACCAAGGACTAGTACTATTCAGTAAGAATGAGCAGTTTATGTTAACTACAGACAGTGATGTTCTTAGTGTTAATACTGCTAAAATAAATACACTATCTACTTATAACTTTAATACAAAAACCCAACCGTTTTCACTTGGTACTACAGTAGGTTTCTTAGATAATGCAGGTAAAAACACCCGTTTCTTTGAAATGGATAAGATTGCTAGAGAAGGGAAACCTGATGTCATAGAACAAAGTAAAGTTGTCTCTAAATTATTCCCTAAGAATATAGACTTAGTAGCTAACTCAAGAGAAAACTCTGTGATATTCTTTAGTGAAAAAGATAAAGATATTATTTATGGTTATAGGTACTTCAGTTCTATTGAAAAGAGAATACAAAGTGCCTGGTTTAGGTGGTCAGTCTCTGGTAATATACAACATTTAGCTATGCTAGATGATGCATTATATGCAGTAATCCGTAATACAGTAGGTACTGCTCATAAAGATGTGCTACAAAAATTCTGTATCAAACAAGAGGATTCTAGTAATATATTAGTAGAAGACTATGATACAACTGATACTTCTGATGATATTGAATATAGAATTAATTTAGATAATGCAGCTATTAAATCAACAGCAGATGGAGATTTTGTATACGATGCTACTAATAACTGGACTAAATTTAATCTACCAACAGGATTCTATAGCGATAAAAAACTATCAGCTGTAACACTACCAACTGGGGATGATAAAACTTTCCAAGGACTAACAGCTGAAGTTCACACGTTTATAGAAGGAGGTGTGACAAAGGTTAAACTACCTGGTAATTGGAAAACTTATGATCCACAAGAAGTAGAAGATGGTTACACAGGAGATGATGTAACACCAGCTGGTAACATCGTACTAGGTTACGTCTATGATATGGAAGTAAAGTTCCCTACGATCTACTATTTAAAACCAGTTGGAGATAAGATAAGAGCTGAGACTCAAGGATCTTTAGTTGTACATAGAATTAAATTTAACTTCGGTCCTTTAGGAGTTTATGAAACCAGGTTAGATAGAGTAGGTAAAGCTTCTTATACTGAATTATATGAAGCTGTAATAGCTGATGCTTATAATGGTAATGATATTCAATACACACCTGATAGTTTCAAGACTATCCCTGTATATGAAAAGAACGTAAACCTTACACTAACATTAAAATCTTCACACCCTTCACCTGCTACATTGTATTCAATGACTTGGGAAGGAGATTACACTAACAAATACTATCAACGTGTCTAAATACATTCACCCGCTAACTGTGGAGGCTGCCATTGAGGTGGCCTCTAATTTACGTCCAGAAGACCGTAGAGAGATCGAAGAGGGTTGGGGGCTAGATCCTATGGATATCCTCATTAAGTCTGCTCAGGAGTCCTCTGGGGTATGGTTTGAGGTGCCTAACGGCAAGACTGCCGGAATGGCCGGAGTTGATGAAGGTTTAATATGGATGGTATGTACACCAGCTATTCATGAATACCCTATTACATTTGCAAGAGAAGCTAAACGTTTTGTTGAGAGTAGAACAGAACCTTTACTATGGAACATTGTTGATAAGAGAAATACAGCCCACTTAAAACTACTCAAATTTTTAGGCTTTAAATTTTTACGAGAAATTTTCCACGGGCCTAACCAACTATCCTTTATCGAGTTTTGCCGTGTGCCTAGGAGCAGAAGCAAGAGCAGCTAACAAAGCTGCCATGCAAAATTATGAACACAAACTCAAAGTTAGAGAACGTAAGTGGATGAATCAACTTGCGTTAACTAAAGTTGAACGTGTTCAACATCAACAGACATTAGATGCAGCGCACGTTGGCTTAGGCAATGCGTATGCAGAAATACAAGAAAAATATAGAGATCAGATTGGTGCTGCTTTGCAAGAAGATGAAATCAATTTCAAACAATATCTCCAAGAAAGTCAAGGTGAAAAACTTACAGCAGCAGGTAAGACTGGTAAATCAGTTGAACGAGTTGCTACTGTAGACTTAGCTGATTATTTAAGACAAGGTTCACGAAAAGCTTATGAACTTACACAGTCTAGACGTGAGCTAACTAAAGAAGGAGCTAAAGCTGCTGGTGTTGCTAAACAAGCTCAAATGCAATCCTTTGCTAATGTTAATATACAGAAGCACCCTGACTTTGCACCACCTAAACCTGTCATGAGAAATGTAGGGTTGGCGATGTTTACAGATGCATTAAAAATAGGTAGTTCTTTAGCTACAATGTACATGCCCTTTAAACCTTAATTAATTATGGTACTACAATCATCAAAATATTTAATAGGGTCTGAGCCAACCAATTGGATTGAAAAGTTAGCCCCATATTATACTGAACAAAATAAACAAGAAGAGAAATCTTTAGCAGAATTTGAAGCTAATAGAGCTGAGCAAGTCAAAGTTGCAAGTGAAGAATCTTTTGTTAAAACACTAGGATACATTTCAGAATTTTCAAGTAAAGCAGCTAATATTTATCAAGCTCATAAGAAAGCTGCAGCACAGGAAGAATTAAAAGAGCGATCATTATTTGAATCTGAGATGCTCTTAGATCCAAATCAAAAGTGGAAGATTGAAGGTGCTAAATTAAAGTATGCTGCAGATAAAGGTGATGTTACATCACAAAAAGCTTTAGATGCTCTTCTAACTAGACTTAAAGCAACTGGAAGACATGAAATTGCAGAAGCTATAGAGAATGAAAGTCCTAGAAATATAGTTTGGCGTAATGAGTTTTGGGCTAGACAACAACTACCTAATCTTACAGAAGATGCAATGCAAAAAGATCTTGCAGCATCAGGTAGATTAACAGAGTATGAGGAAGCTGGGGATAAAACATCATTTCATAAACGTTGGCAGTTAGAGAAACTAGGTTACTTAAATCTAAGTAAAGAATTTATTGCAGCTAATTTACATCCTGAATTACAGAGGCAGCAATCAACAGGAAGAGGGAGACAGAAAGCAGCTGCATATACTAATGTAGCAACGAAGACTCAAATTCAAGTTGGTGAAACAATCCAACAATTTAAGAATGATCCAGAAGGATTAGCTAATTATCTTCAAGAATTAAGAGAGAAACTAAAAACAGATTTTCCAGGAGATATAAAAGATCATACTGATAAAACTATTACTCAACAGCAACAGATTACTAATAGTATTAAAAAGGATATAATAGCAGCAGCTCTTGATTCACATATAGGTACATCTACATTACAAGGTTACCTAAATCATTTAGTCAAACATGATGGATTTAAGGGTGGTGAAACTACAATTGCTAAAGGTTTCTTCACTGAAGATGATGTTAATGAGATGGTAGCAGCTGCACGTATAGGAGAAGGTAGAGCAAATGCAGTACGTATATCTACTGGTACAGCTGAATTACATGCAATAAGAAATGCTAAAGGAAGAGGTGATACTGAGTATAATGGTGTGCCTATTGATTTAGCTATACAACAAGTTGAGAATAGAGTTCCTGAACTAAAGGAGCAAGTAAACAATGCTTTAAATATTGATGTCGATGCTAATTCTGCAGCTGGTTTTGAGAGAGCAAAGACTAAACTTGATCAAGATAAAGCAAATGGATTTGTAGGTGTAACTAAAGAGACTATTAAAACTATCAAAAATGATCAAATACGTGCTGAATATGAACGCATACTTGGTATAATAGATAAACATAATGCTCAATTTGGTGATCATAAAGGTAGTTTATCTGAAACTATAGTTAAAGCGGCTGGTAGTGTAATGCCTGCTACTGGATTAGGTACAGGTATATACTCTGATATTTCTAATGAACTCGATAGAAGAACTGCTGGAATGCGGCTGAAGTTAATCCTAAGCGGAGTTGACCCTGAAACTATAGCCGGTGTAGTTAACGAGTATAAAACTGGATTATGGGTCTCTGGCGGTGGTGGTACTAAAGGTCAAGATGGCAGGTATTCTGCTGATGAAACAGGTGGAGATTATACTAATTATAGATTAGCTGTAGCAGAAGCAAGAGCAGTTAAAGGACAACATAGTTTAAATTGGACTGCAGAGCGTGGAGAAGCATGGGCACAAAGTATTCAGACTAAATTAGTTAATGGTAATTATATCAGCAGTGATGGTACAATTAACTACGAACAAGCAGTTAAAGATGGTACATTCCTTAATGATACGGATATCATTGGAACATTAAGTACTGGTAATTATTCTGATAGAATGTTTTTTATTGCCAAAGCTTTGAATACAGATGTTAATACATTATTTGAAGCAGGCTTAAAAAACTTCCAAAAGGATACGGATAAAGCTCGTCGTTGGGGAGCATTACAATTAGAAAATAAAAGATCTAAATCTCAGTTAAGAAATTATCAAGTCATAACTAACAATTTTAATGACTTAGTAGATAAATTATGGGATAAGCCTGTTAAAAATAATACAGCTTATCAAGCTAAGGATTTACAGAATTTAATTAGATCAGTTGGTTGGTATGGTTTAGAACCTGAGCAACGACAGAGAGCTTTAACTACAATGCAATTTGCTGCTAATCAAGATACTGATGTAGGTAATATTGAGCAGCAAGTCGAATCTTCTAATATTGAAGAAGGTGCTGTAGCTCAAAAAACTGCAGCAAGTAAAAAATTACAAGAAGCTTTACTTCTAAAACAAAATAGAAGTCGTGGTATAGATCAAACTAAAGAACAGTTGTCGGAATTGCAGGACAAGGAACCATTACTTGGTTGGGATCCTGATCTATATGAATTAGTTTGGGATGAACAAAATAATGAGTGGACAATCATCACTAAACAACAATAACTATGGAAAATAAAGATCTTGAATCTATGAATGATGAGGAGCTACAAGCTGAAATCAATAGATTACAAGGAATTGTACAATCAGAAGCAGGACCAACTACGGTGATTCCTAAACAGCCTGAGCAAGTACAACAACCTTCTACGGAAGGACAACCTACGGGTAAAATCCGTAGCATGGATGAAGTATATCAAGATAGAATAGAAGAAGGTAGATCACCTACAAGACCTGGAGCTATAGGGTATGCACAAGATATACTTGAAGGTACAGGTAGGAATATAGTACAAAGTGCTGCACCTCTTGTTGGTGTAGCTGATACTGCTATTGATACAATTAACTTTCTATCTGCTGGTGATAGGTATGATATACCCAAGATACCTGAATATGAAAGTAACACCACTCAAGCTCTTCGTAATATATCAGGACTTGTTATACCTTCATTAGGTTTAAGAGCTAAGCTACTATCATGGGGAACCAAGACACACGCTGCAGGAACAGCACCTAAATGGTTACAAGGTTTAGGTAACAGTAGATCATTCCAATACTTTTCTAAGTTTGGAGCCGATGTAGGTACTGCTGGTTTAGTAGACTATGTCGCAGAACAAAACCAAAAAGATGATAACCTCTTCGGTACTCTAAAACATTACTGGCCTCAAACATATCAATGGATACCTAATAGTATAGCTACTAATGCTGATGATACACCTGGAGAGAAACGTGCTAAGAACGTTAATGAAGGCGCTGTCTTTGGTGTACTAGGTAGTGTAGTAGAAGGTATTGCGTATCTTACAGGTGCAGGTAGGAGTTTAAAAAGAACTGCTAAATTTGTACCTGGTAAAGAAACTAAGATAAGCCCCAAGGAATTAAACGCACGTACTACAGACCAATTTGATGCTACTAAATTCTCTGATAAACCTGTAGAAGATCAAGTACTCAGAGGTTATGCTAGAAAAGAAGATGAACTTAACCAACTCTCTGAGTACTATTTAGGTAGAGGTGAAGAAGCTCCTAATTGGCCTACATTTACTGAAGGTGAGAAGTTAGTACGTACTAGAGATTCTGATGGTATCATCGGTGCAATGGCTGATGAGGCTCAGATAACAAATAATATAGAAACAGGTTGGGGTAGAATAGGTAACTTATTAAGCGAAGCTGGCAGGAAAAGAGGTATAGAACTTAACAACCTTACTAATAGAACCTTAGTTAGTGAGATTACTGCTGAGCTCAAGGCTGGTAAAGGAGTTTCTAAAACTCTTAGATCAGGTACACGTATCACAGCAAATATGATTGATGAAGCAGGTAGAAGATTAGCTGCTACATTATTACATCCTAGAGTAGATACTGATGATATTCTTGGAATTCTAGATGAGTTCAAGAGATCAGTGGAGGGCTCTGCAGTTAGAATTGCAGGTAAAAAGGGTATTAAGTCAGCTGTTAAGCAGTTAAAAGAACAGATGCTTGACCTTGATGTACATAAAGCTAGAGCTTACCTAGCAACTTCAGAAGCAGGACAAGTAGCTGACTTTGCTGAAGGAGCTAGATTGATGGAAGATGGCGCTTCTGTTGCGAGGACAATTGATCTTATGGCAGATCGTTTAGAAGTACTTCAAGTTGAAAAAGCCTTAGCTAATTATGAAGCTAATTCTATGTTGTCTAATATGAACACATGGAAGTCTGCTGTAGAAACAGGTGATGCACGTATAATGAATGCAGCTGCTGAAACTATAGTAGGTGATGCTGGTGAAAGGTTGACAGAAATCATACCTAAAGCTAAAGAATGGACTGAAACATTGAAAGCTATATCTAGAGAGAACCCTCAATTCCTTAGACCTTTCTTATTAGCTAACGAGTTTACTGATGGTAACGTAGACTCAATGTTTAAATTACATCAATGGGCACAAGATAATTTAGGTGTATTTAAGAAAGCAATTTATGATGGCAATCCAGATGTACCTTCAATTATTAACAAGGCTTGGTGGAGTAATATATTTAACTCGGCTTTATCAGCATTTGGTACTCCCTTTCGTGCTGGGGCTGGTAACTTAACAGGTTTACTTGGTAGAGGTACTGCTACTGTATTTGGTTCTGTAGTTCAAGGTGATTTTGTTAGAGCTCAGAAAGCAATGACAGCTCACTTTGCATTAGATGATACTTTAACAAAGTCTTTAGATCATATGAGATTGGTCTTTAGAAAAGCCTCTAACAATCCTAAAGAAGTTAGTTATGTAATGCGTAGTGATATTGCACTTCAAACAGAGAAAGGTTTAGATACCTTAAGAGCTTTTGCTGACGCTGCTTCTGCAAACGGAGAAGATGGAGCTTCAATGCTTCTAAAAGTATATGAAGATCTAGATGCTTTAGCAATGGATCCTGTACTTAGATTTGGAGGTAACTCCATGACAGCTCTTGACGGCTTTGCTAAGTCTGTTGTAGCTAATACTGAAGCTAAGTATATCGCTATTAATAAATTAACTCAAGCTGGTGAAGAAATTACTGATAAGAAATTGAGAGCAGTATCTGAAGAAATATATAATAGCTGGTTTGATAAGAATGGGATGATTGCTAATAAAGCTGTTGATTCTATTACAAGTGAAATAGCATTGAACGCTGATTCACCTGTTGTAGATGGTTTTAATACGTTTCTTAAAAGATTCCCAGGTGCTAGATCATTCATTTGGTTTCCTCGCACAACCGCAAACGTTATAGATACGTTTGGTAAGTGGAGCCCTGCAGGTATATTATCTTCTGATTATCAGAAACTATGGGGGCCATTGGGACGTAAGAAGATGGCTGAATTTACTCAAGATGAAATTGTTCAATTCTTAAAAAGTAAAGGCAGGCCAGTAGATGAATTTGCCAGCGAAACTTTTCAAATGCTTCGTTATGAAGTAAAAGGCAAGGCCGCTATAGGTAGTTTATTTGTTACTGCAGCAGGTTTTGCTGCTATGGATGGACGTTGTACTGGTACAGGTCATTACGATAAGTCTAGACAACGTATGAGAATACGTAGTGGATGGAAGCCTAAAACTTGTAAGGTACCAGGTACTGATAAAGTAGTTGATTACGAGTGGATGGGACCGTTGGGTGACTGGCTAGCACTAACTATTGATGTTGCTGATAACTTCGATAGCTTAACATCTAGTATGCAAGAGGATTTATATAAGAAACTTATGTTCCTTCTTGGTTCTTCTATTACTAATAGATCAGTTCTATCTCAATTAGAACCATTACATGATGTATTACAAGGTAACGGTGCTGCAGCTATGCGCTTTGCTACTAGCTTTGGTAATAATTTAGTACCTTTAGGTAGTTTACGTAATGAAATGGGTAAATTATTGTACCCAGGATTACGACAAATACGTGGTGAATTAGATGAAATGCTACGTAATAGAAATGCTTGGTTAGACGCAGCTGATCCTAGTAGAGCATTACCACCTTTAGTTGATCCTATTGATGGTAAACCAGTAGGTTATCAAGAGAATTGGTTCATTAGAGCGTTTAATTTAGGCCCAATTAAAATACATGACAAACCTTCTAAAGAACGCCAATTCCTTATTGATATTGAATTTAATAGTTCTCCTACTATGAAACTAAGCCAAAGAAGTGCACCACTTGAGGCTCATGAAATATCAGCTATTAATAGTAAAATCGGTGAAATGGGTTTATATCAAGAACAAATAGGTATAATAATGAAGGATGCTAATAAATTAACATACACTGCTCCAGATGGTACAGTATACAAAGGGTTTGTTAATATTGTACAAGCTGCGAGACGAGGTTTTATTTCATCTGAAATATTAGATACTACTAAATATGCTAATATTTTTAGTAGATTAACTTTAGCTTATTCTCAAGCTAAACGTTTAGCAGAAGATAACCTACATGAACCTATGAGATCTGGTATTAGACAGCGTGAGTATGAAAAGATCAGTTCTGATAATGCACAGAAAGCAGGTAACTTAGAAGAATTACCTTTAGTCCCTACTAGATAATCATGGCATACATAACAGAAGTAACTTACACCCAAACGGGTGATACAAACAAAGCGTTTAAAATTACATTTCCTTTCTTAGAAACCACAGATGTTAGCATAGAAGTAAATGAAGTTGGTAAAACAATTACTACTCATTATACCATCAGTGGTACAACTGTAACATTTGAAGATGGTGTACTATCAGGAGGAAGTACAGAGAATAAAATTAGATTATTCAGACAAACAGATTTATCTAGTACTGACCCAACTTTCCAAACAGGATCTTCCATAAGAGCACAGGATTTAAACAAATTAAAAAACCGTTTATTATACGCAGCTCAAGAGTATGGAAGAGGGACTGGTGGTACTGATATTGATTTAACTACAGGTAATAAAAATCATATAACTGTTAACACTGAAACTGACTGGACTATTAATAGCAATAAAATTACAACTGCTATGATGGTAGATGATGCAGTGACTTCTGCTAAGATTTTAGATGGTAATGTTACACTAGCTAAAATAGCAGAAGCAGCTGTCGATGAGCATCGTTTAAATATTAGTAATGCTGGTTCAGATGGTAACTTCTTAACTAAACAATCAGGAAATACTGGTGGTTTAACTTGGGCTGCTGGTTCTGTAGCACAGAGTGATAGAGATGCTTCATCTGGTTGTGTTACGTTTTTACGTACCAGTGCTTCTAATAACTCAGATGGTGCGGATACATTTACAGGATATAAACCAGACGGTACTACTATAAGTACTGGTGGAACTACTACAGGTGGACTTCAAGAAGCTATTAATTATGCTGCTAATAATGGTTTAGATTTCTTCTGTCATGGTGGTGGTATAGCTAATAGACCTGATGATACAGGTACAGCTGGTATACCACATGGTATACTTAGACCTTCTAGCGGTTCTGGTATGACAAACGGAACTTATACTGGTAAGTCCCTTTCTGGTGGAAGTGGTTCTAGTTTAGCAGTTACTGTTGTTGTCGCAGGTGGTACTGTTACTACTGTAACCATTACAACACCTGGTAGTGGATATAATAATAATGAAACTGTAACCCTTGCTGCAGGTGCTTTATACACAGATAGTCCAGCATTCAGTTGGTTAGTTAGAACAGCTACTGATGTTGGCGTTATTCAAACTACAACTCCAATTACTATACCTCCTTCACAAAATAGAAGTTATCATTTTAGAAGTTGTACTATTAATGCTGTTCCTTCAACAATTACTAATCCTGCTTTAATAATTGATAGTGGGATGATGTTAGATTTTGACTTCAGAGGTCAAGTTGTTTATAGTGGTACAGGTAATGCAGTAAGTATAAATCCAACAAGCCGACCACCTTATGATGGTTTAGCTGCTGCCTCTGGTGTTCTAACAGATAGTAATATAAGAATTGATACAGTTGCTTATATTGGTGAACAGTCAGGGACTGCAGCAGGTCATGTTATTATGCTAGCAGGAGCAATAAATAGAAATAACTTTACCTTTGGTGAACTAAATGGTTCTGGTTATGATTCAGAAGTTGGTGCTGTTACTCCATTTGCACTAAATGGGTTACATTTGACTAACTCTGAAGTTAATTATAATATAATAAAGGTAACTGGTGTACACGATACTGCAAATTCTGGTATACAAGTAGGTACTACTTCATCAGGAGTACAGCCTAAAGGTAATCATTTTACAATAGGCGAAGTATCAATGAATGCAGCTTCATTTAATGCAGTTGATTCATTTGGCCAATATAATTTATATGACTTTTATGCTGCAGGATCGTATACCCACGCATTTAAAGCACAAAGTACTTCTAAATTTGAGAGAGTAAATATAAGAAGAGCTGACGGGAACTCTGGTGCTAATATTCTCCATGGTCCAAACTTCTTTGATAATTCATATTGGGATGGTGACACTGGACAGAACATACCACCTAACTTATTAATAGGTACTTTAACTGGTGGTGCTTTTAAAGCAAAAATTAATGTTCAAGGTGACGCAGTTGAGGATGTAAGGTGTCTAGATTTAGTTTCAGCTCAAAGTGATAGAGAGGTTCTATTTATACACAGTTCTGATGGTACTAGTTATGTTGGTAATCATATAAAAATCCAATGTGATAGAGGTCCATCAGGAGCAAGTACACCACATGACTTATGTCAGTTTGATGCTGGTGGTGATCAAAAATTCCATGTCCGAGCAAATGGTGATGTAAATGCAGAAGGCACTTTCACTAATAATAATGCTGACTATGCTGAATACTTTGAATCTTCCACAGGCTCTGTAATTGCAGTTGGTACTACAGTTGTTTTAGATAATGAAAAAATTAGAGCAGCAACTGGAAGTGATTCAACAGATAATATAATCGGAGTTATAAGACCAGTTGATGGTTCTTCGGTTATAGGTAATTCTGCTTGGAATAATTGGAACAACAAGTATTTAAAAGATGATTTCGGACAAGAACAATTAGAAACATATACTGTTACAGAATGGGATGAAACAAAAACTGATTCTCAAGGTGATGAGTATACAGTAAACCACTCTTATGCTACTGATAGAATACCATCAGATCTTACAGTACCAAGTGATGCTGCTGTAACAACCAAGGATTCTAAAGGTAATCTTTATCAACGCCTAAAATTAAATCCATCTTGGGATAAAACTAAAACATATGTTCCACGTAGTGAGCGTGATGAATGGTGTGTTGTTGGTTTATTAGGACAAGTTGAAATTACAAAAGGTCAGCCTACAGGATCTAAGTGGTTAAAATTAAAAAATGTATCATCAACTGTTGAAAGATGGTTGGTTAGGTAATTAAACCTAAATAAAACTTATGGCTACAACTAAAATAACTGAAAATTTACATACAACAAGTGGAGGAGCCGCCACCAACTACTCTTTTACATTTCCATATTTCAATCAAAGTGATGTTAAAGTATCACTTGATGGAGTCACCCAAGACACAACTTCATATACATTTCCAACAGCCACACAAATAAAGTTTAACTCAGACCCTGGTGACGATAAAGCTTTAAGAATCTTTCGAGATACACTTATAGATCAATCTAAAGCTGTTTTTGCAACAGGGTCGACTATAAGGGCTACTGATTTAAATAATAATCAAGATCAAATCCTTTATAGGATACAAGAAACTGACAAAATAACTCAAGGTGATTTTGGTTCACAGGATATAACCACAACTGGTCATATAAACTTACCAGATAACTGTATGGTAAAATTTGGTACTGGTAAGGATTTAGAGATTTTACATGATGGTTCAGATAGTTATATTTCTGGTTCAACTGGTAATCTAATTATATCTGATGTAAGTGGATCAGTAAAAATCCAAGGCAAACATGGTGAAGATGCTGTAGTTTGTTTAGGAGATGGAGCTGTAGATCTTTATCATGATAATGTTAAAAAGTTTGCAACAACTTCAGCTGGTGTTTGGGTAGGTGGAGAGGTAGATACTGATAATGTAACAGGTGATGCTGTAATAACATCTGGTACCTCAACTAGTGATACTAAAGTTTACTCCGCTAAAAGAGCTGGTGAAATATTCTATGGTAAAGGTACTGTAGAAGAAATACAATCAGGTGAAACCTGGACTGCTTCTGATGATAAAGTAGCTACTACTTCTGCTATAGATGCAAGAATTGTAGACTTAGTAGATGATGTAGGTGGTTTTGTTCCTCTTACAAGTGAAGCTGCTTTCCCAGCAACTAACCCTGATGTTAATAATGGTGCTGGTACAATTGTCTCAATAGGTGTCTTAGGAGCTTCTTATACACCTAGTGGTGGTACATGTACTATACCTGATTCCACTCTAACTAACATTTCAGGTAGTAATGTTACTATTACAGAATGCGGTACTACAGTATTAGCAGCTGGTTTCGGTGCTCTTGTAGAGACAACTTCTCTATTACATACTTATAAATTCCACAGACTTACACCTAAAGCTACAGAAGTAACAACAGTTGCTGGCATCAGTGCAAACGTGACAACTGTAGCTGGTATAAGCAGTAATGTAACAACTGTAGCTGGCATAAGTGGCAATGTAACGACTGTTGCTAATGATGGTACTGATATAGGTTTAGTCGCTGGATCAATTGCTAATGTTAATACAACAGCAGCAAACATAGCAACAGTTAATGATTTTGCAGATAAATACCGTATAGCTTCTTCAGATCCTGGGTCTGATAATAATGAAGGTGATTTATACTACAATACATCTGATAATAAGTTGTATATGTTTAACGGTAGTGCATGGGTACAAGCTGTTACAAGTACAGCTGATATGACTACTGATGCTGAACTTGCTGCTTGGGCTGGTACAACTAATGTTACAACACTAGGTACTATAGGTACAGGTACATGGCAAGGTACAGCTATTGCTACTGGATTTATAGCAAATGATGCAATAACTGGAGCCAAGATAGCAGATGATGCTATCGATTCAGAACATTATACTGACGGTTCTATTGACACAGCTCACATAGCAGATAATGCTGTAACTACAGGTAAAATATTAAATAATGCTGTAACAGCTGATAAACTTGCTGATGATGCTGTAGATAGAGCAGCTATTGTTGATGATGCAGTTAATGAAGATAAGATTGCAGATATAGCAGTTAGAGCTGAGCATATTGCTACTAATGCTGTAACCACAGCTAAAATTAATGCTGACGCAATTACAGGTGCTAAAATAGCTGACGATGTTATTAATTCAGAGCATTATGTAGATGGTAGTATTGACCATGTACATTTAGCTAACGATATTATAGATGGAGATAATATTCAAGATGATGCTATAGACTCCGAACATTATACAGACGGTTCAATAGATACTGCTCATATAGCAGATAGTCAAATAACCACAGCTAAACTAGCTACTGGTGCAACTATAACTAATGCTACAAATGCAGCACATGTTTCAGTTGCTGATAATGAAAATACAAATGAAAATAACTTAGTACCTTTTATTGAAGATACTTCTGCTACAGGTAACGTAGGACTTGAGTCTGATGGAGACTTCCATTATAACCCAAGTACAGGTGCTGTAACAGCTACTAAATTTATTGGAGATGGTTCGTCTCTGACAGGTCTTGGTACAGCTACTCTATCAGATGGTAGTGTAACTACAGTTAAGTTAGCCGCAGATGCTGTTACAGGAGCTAAAATAGCAGACGATGCAATTGGTTCTGAACATATAGAAGTACTAGATGCAGCTCTTCAATTTGGAGATAATGTTAAAGCACAATTTGGTGCAGGTAATGATCTAGAAATATACCATAACGGAACAGATACCTACATTGAAAGTAATACTGGTTCGTTAAGGATTGGTAAGAGTGATAATAACAGAATTGTAGATGCTGATGATAATACAATTATGGGTACAAATGCTTCAGCAGCATATTTAGCTTATGATGGAAATACGAAGTTAGAAACTAAAAGTTGGGGTGTTGAATTTATTGGTGATTTAGAAAATAACAGTGATTCAAGTAGAATAAAACTTGGTGCTGGAGATGATCTACAGATTTGGCATGATGGTTCTAATTCATACGTAAGTAACAGTACTGGATCATTAAATATTAAAAATACATCTGGAAGTGATCTCGACCTTTTTTCAAACGGAAGTGCAAAGATAAGAGTTAACGCTGGAGAAAATGCTGTCGTAGCTAACTTGAATGCAGCTGTAGAACTATACCACGACAATGTTAAGAAGTTTGAGACATATGCAAATGGTGCCATCGTAACAGGCAATCTATCAGTAACTGGAAATTCAGGTACTGGCCTTATGCATGGAGATAATGTTAAAGCAGTATTTGGTGGAGGTGATGATCTCCAAATCTATTATGATGGAACCGATGGTTATATTAGAAACCATGTAGGTGGTCAAATTGTATGTAGAGCTAATACTAATTTTCTTGTACAGACTAATGCTTCAGATGGTGGAGCAGATAATGCTATTAAAGCTCTAAATA
>VTLG01000924.1_pt1 | contig 24838 bp, 21 predicted proteins | sample 4694571 | NCBI WGS metagenome assembly VTLG01 (sample SAMN12604809, study PRJNA352737) | marine metagenome | biome: ENVO:00000447; feature: ENVO:00000209|ENVO:00000569|ENVO:01000036; material: ENVO:00002151; isolation source: viral sequences binned using virsorter ...
CTGAAAAAGATGCTCTAGTTAATGCTAGACTTGCTAAAATATTAACTGTTGACGATTATGACTTCAAAAAGAAGCGACCCATCCTATGGAATCCCACCACCAATTACACAATTGACGATGGAACAGGATCTGAAGTTAAGAGTGTTGCATGATAAATTACAAGAGGATTTTCATGACAAACAAGCTGATATAATCACGCTTATAATGGCACTACAACATCAGAATTTTGTTTTAGGAAATTCAATAACAAATTTAGTTAACAAATGGCCACGACCACCAAAGATCCTAACGGACCCAGCTATTATAAACGAGGCAGCTGCGATGTTTGGGATTTTATTAGAGACCAAGGATTAAACTTCCATCTCGGCAATGCTATTAAGTATATCTGCAGAGCAGGGTACAAGGATAGCAAGATACAAGACTTAGAAAAAGCAATCCACTACCTACAGAATGAACTTGACAATGAGAAAGACCTTTATTTCAGAGCAAGCCAAGGAATTCCGTGGCCGCTACAACATCAAGAACAGTCCAGCAAGACCACAGAGATCTTACCAGAAGGACTTGATAGTTGAGGAATTTAAAGAGTTTTTAGAAGCAGATGGGTTCTTATTTAAACACGGTCAAAATGTACAAGAAGAGTGTTTAAAAGAACTTGCTGATTTAGTCTACGTATGCTACCAATATGCTGAGAATATGCATTGGTTTTTAGATGAAGCTCTAAATAGAGTACACGAATCAAATATGTCCAAACTCGGAGAGGACGGTAAACCCATATACCGAGAAGATGGAAAGGTCTTAAAAGGACCAAACTACAAACCACCAAACCTGTCTGACTTAGTTTAAAATGCCTATTAGTTGTACTATTTCCCGCACTGGTCGGGTCCAATCATGGTTGGATAACCCAGAATCACGCCTGCCAGTATCTTGTACCGTCTTTGTCGTAGAGGATTCTATGGAGGGAAAAGATGGAATCGAAGCAAGCTGGAGATACGTGTCACACGGACTCCGATTTGGAGCAGGCGTTGCTGTCCATCTATCTAAGCTCCGTCCCAAAGGAGCAGAAAACGGCCGAGGTCTTACGGCTTCTGGCCCTGTATCATTCGCAAAAATCTACTCACAATTAAATGAAACACTTAGAAGAGGCGGAGTCTACAAGAATGGCGCCGTTGTGGCACACCTTGATATTGACCATGCCGATATTCTTGATTTCGTGCGGCTTCCTCGTTCCGAAGCTGCCTGGATTAAAAGATGCGTCGACCTTGATGGAGAAAAGTGGAGAAATACAAGCTCCGAAGTTAGAGACGCCATCCTTTACGGGATCAAGTCCGGGGACATCTGGCTTAACAAAATAAAATATGAAAACGGAGAACGAATCTATGGCAACGTCTGTCTTGAGGTTTACCTGCCCTCACGTGGTACATGCTTGTTACAGCATGTCAATCTCGCAGCCTGTGAACTTAGCACCATCGAGCAGGCTTTCAGTGAAGGTATGTCCGAACTGTGCGAGCTCCATAGTAGGACAGGTGTTGGAACAACTGGAGAATACTTGTCACCTGATATCGACCGCCAAGTTGGGCTCGGAGTACTCGGCCTCGCCAACCTCCTCGGAAGATACCATGTAACTTATGAAGAGTTTGGTAAGCAATTAGAGAAAGTTAATCAAGGTGAATATGGCACTGGTATAGCTTATCAATTAGCATTTAATTTAATGTTAGCTATACAAAAAGCTGCTGATATTGCCGAAGAAAATAATATGGTAAGAGCTTTTGCTATAGCTCCTACTGCCTCCTGTTCATATAGGAGTAAGAGTTTAGATGGATTTACATCTACGCCAGAAATAGCACCTCCGATTAGTCGGAAGGTAGATAGAGACTCTGGAACCTTTGGTGTACAGAGTTATAATTATGGTAATGTAGAGATTGCCAGTGATGTCGGTTGGGATGCTTACAAGAAAGTAGCAGATCAACTGATGATTATGTATGATAATACGGGACTTCTTCACGGATACTCATTTAACTCTTGGAGTGATGTAGTAACCTACGACAATGCATTCGTGGAAGAGTGGCTGCAATCCCCGCAGACCTCCCTTTACTACTCCCTGCAAGTAATGGGCGACGTACAAGATAAGACCGATGCGTATGCAGCATTAGATCAAGCAGATGTCGATGATTACTTACAGGATATACTCGGAAACGAGCCTGTAACATGTGACTGTCAAGAATAATGAGAAAACATCCTTATGATAAACTATTCGAACGAAAGCGTAAGTGGTCTCCCGTACAGGCCACAGCAGGGAAGCTACGCCCTGGAAGTGAGGAAACCATCAGACGTGCTCTCGCAGTACGTCATATGGAGTTACCTGTGGGTGCCTTCATCACGGAAGGTCTTGAGAAGACTGTTCCCAACAACGCTAGAAAACTACTTGAGGATAATGTAAAAGATGAGGAGAGACATGATCTCGCCTTACAATACATAGTTGATGCCCATGGGGCAGATGAAAAAATTGAAAAAGAAGGAAAACTATTAAGAGATGCTTGGATTAATCACCCTGATCACACTATTTCAAAAGCTTTGGTCGCAGAACGGGCCATCTTCTTTGTTTTACTCCCTTTCTTTAGGTTTAATGGGGATGCTGCTCTTCGTACAGTATCTGCTGACATTAGCCGCGACGAACAGATCCACGTCGGAACTAATAGTCTTGTATGTACTGAGTTGGGCTTACGTCCTTCTCCTTCTTTGGATAAACTTAGGAAAGCCACAATTAACTGGGTTGTTGAACCTCTAGGTAGAAATACTACTGATAAATATTTGGACAAAAAATTTTGGCTAGATGCTAGTGATCGCTTAATGTATGAGGGCAAAGCCCCAGAGTTTTCTGATACACAGCGAGCACGCATGCCAGCTTTCTTCGAACATGCAAACACAAACTTACCCAAATACGCTTAGGATCTATTCAGATCGATTAGAAAAGTTGGTTGAGGATCTTGAATCTAAGTTTCCTCACCAACCAATTCACCCTAAAGAACAGTTACCATCAATCATGTACCGAGCAGGTCAAGAAAGTGTGGTAGCATATGTCAAACAAATATTAAAAGAAAACTAATGTGCATATTTAAAATACCGAAGCCTCAACCACAAGAGTTACCACAAATGGCTCCGGCTAAATCAAGAGACAACGCTTCTTTAGAGAGTAATCCTTTACCTTCAAGTAAAGATGTAACTGATCCTGATGAAGTAGGGGACGTACAATACGGATCTGAACGTAAAAAACAAGGACCAGGAGCAGGTCAAAAACCAGGAGCAAGAGCGTTACAAATTCCTCTTAATGTACCAGCTGGTGGAGAAGCAGGAGGCATATCCACATGATGAAGGCTAAGGAAAGATACTCTAAGTTAGCTGGTGAACGATCTCAGTTCCTAGATATGGCTGTTGAGTGTTCGGAACTTACCTTACCTTACTTAGTACAACAAGATACAAGCTCAAGAAATAATGTAAAAAGCCTTACTCAACCGTGGCAAAGTGTTGGAGCTAAAGCAGTTGTAACATTAGCAGCTAAATTAATGTTGGCTGTATTACCTCCTCAAACAAGTTTCTTTAAATTACAAGTTAGAGATGATAAACTTGGTGAGGAATTAGATCCAGCAATGAGAAGTGAACTTGATTTATCTTTTTCAAAAATGGAAAGGATGGTCATGGATTACATTGCTGCCTCGGATGACAGAGTAGTAGTCCATCAAGCCTTGAAACATTTAATTGTATCAGGTAATGCCCTTATTTTTATGGGTAAGGATGGCTTGAAACATTTTCCACTACAACGGTTTGTTGTAAACAGAGATGGTAACGGTAATGTACTAGAAATAGTAACAAAAGAATTAGTTAGTAGAAAGGTATTAGGTATTGAGCTTCCTAATGAAATACCGAATAGTCCTAACGGAGAACATAGCTCAACAGAAGACGACGTAGAAGTATACACATGCGTTAAACAAGACGAAGATAGTGGTAGATGGAACTGGTATCAAGAAGTAGAAGGTATGATACTTCCTAAGAGCCGTAGTTCTGCACCGAAAAATGCTAGTCCTTGGTTAGTTCTTCGATTTAATACAGTTGATGGAGAGGATTACGGAAGAGGTAGAGTCGAAGAGTTTATAGGAGACTTACGTAGCCTTAATGGCTTGTCTCAGGCTCTTGTAGAGGGCTCTAGTGTAGCAGCAAAAGTTATATTCTTGGTGTCTCCTAGTGCTACAACAAAACCACAAACATTATCTCAAGCAGGTAATGGTGCTATCATACAAGGTAGACCAGAAGATGTTGGTGTAGTACAAGTAGGTAAGACTGCAGATTTCCAAACTGCACAAGTAATGATACAAGGATTAGAGAAAAGAATATTAGAAGCATTCCTTGTATTAAATATTAGACAGAGTGAACGTACTACTGCAGAAGAAGTACGTATGACACAGATGGAATTAAATGAACAGTTAGGTGGTTTGTATTCAGTACTTACTACAGAATTCTTAGTTCCATATTTAAACCGAACGTTGCTAGTACTGCAGCGATCAAATCAAATACCTAAACTACCTAAAGATTTAGTTAGACCTAAGATAGTAGCAGGTGTTAATGCACTTGGTCGTGGTCAAGATAGAGAAGCTTTAACTACATTTGTACAGACAATTGCACAGACTCTTGGCCCAGAAGCATTACTAAGATACATTAATCCTTCTGAAGCTATTAAAAGATTAGCTGCTGCTCAAGGTATTGATGTATTAAATCTTGTTAAGACTGATCAACAGTTACAACAGGATATGCAACAAGCACAGCAACAACAAGTACAATCGTCACTAGTAGATCAAGCAGGTCAATTAGCAGGTACACCATTAATGGATCCTACTAAAAACCCTGACGCTATGGAGCAAGCTCAAGCATTAACTGGAGGAGCGATAGCTTCAATGCAACCTGAACAACCACCTGAATAAAATTATGGCAGAAACACTAACAGTAGATCCAACACCCGATGCTGAACTAGTAGGAGAAGAAGCTGGAGTATCATTAACAGCTGAAGAACAAGATTCCCTGAAAGTTGGAGAACAATTAATCGACCAACAGGAGAACTTACTTGCTGGTAAATATAAAGATGCTCAAGAATTAGAGAAAGCATATATTAATCTTCAAAAGAAATTAGGAGAAGATGGCAAGGAAGAAACACCTGAAGCTGAGGCTGAAACTGAATCCGAAGAAGTGTTGCAGGAAGAACCTGAAAAAAGTTCTGAAGACTATTCTGAAGGAGCTCAATTAATTACCTCAGCTTCGGACGAATACTATTCTAATGATGGGAAACTATCTCCTGAAACATTAGAAAAATTTGCTTCTATGAGTAGCCAAGATCTGGTTAAAGCTTACATGGAAGTACAAAGTTCTTTACCAGAGAACGCTGAATCACAAGCAGCTGATATAACTGATGCTACTGTAAATCAGATTAAGAATTATGCTGGTGGTGAACAATCATATAACACTATGGTTCAGTGGGCTAGTAAGAATTTAGATCAAAATTCTATAGAAGCTTTCGATACTATTATTAATTCTGGTAGTATTGATGCTATTAAGTTAGCAGTAGGAGGACTGCAAGCAGAATACAGAAACGCAAATGGATACGAAGGAGATATGGTATCAGGAAAAGGACCAACAACAGAATCAAAAGATGTCTTCCGAAGTCAAGCAGAACTAGTAGCTGCAATGAGTGATAGAAGATATGATGACGACCCCGCCTATCGACAAGATGTTATGCAAAAACTTAATAGATCTGATAACCTACAATTTTAAAACTATGCCAGGAAAGGATAAAAACAAGAAGATCATTAAAGCAGGGGATGCAAATGTCCCTAATGCTGCAAACATAATGAAGAAGAAAGGCCTCGGACCTGCTATGTTTCCTATAAAGAAAGCTAAGCAATCAGGTCGAGCCACAAATGTAGTGAATGTTTAAGTATTAACATGACTGATTATACTCCTTTTAATAAAAAAGTTAAATCTGCACAAGGTAAACCACCTAAAAAGAAGATTAAAATTTTACTAGACGCTGCAAAGATTTATCCTAAAACTTAATATTGTAGTGGCGACCCGAACCTTCGTCCTCGCCCGGTACATTTATCCTAACCTTTAATGTCTAACAATAAATTTGCAACAGAACCTAAAGTCGAAGTACTGGATGTTAACTATTATGAAAATGCTGAGCGTGTTAATGGACAGCTTGCTATGATAGGTTTCTGGGCTGCATTAGGTTCCTATATATTTACTGGACAGATTATCCCCGGACTATTCTAAATGACTACAGCCACACTAGAAAAATCCCCGCTTCAAAACTGGGATGAATTTTGTGACTGGGTTACGAGCACCGACAACCGCCTCTATGTGGGGTGGTTCGGTGTGCTCATGATCCCTGCACTATTAACAGCAACAACCTGTTTTATAATTGCGTTTATTGCTGCACCTCCCGTTGACATAGACGGGATCAGAGAACCTGTAGCAGGTTCATTATTATATGGAAACAATATTATATCTGGAGCTGTTGTCCCAAGTAGCAACGCTATTGGGATGCACTTCTACCCGATCTGGGAGGCAGCTAACTTGGATGAATGGCTCTACAACGGAGGTCCATACCAACTTATCATCTTCCACTTCCTTATTGGCATCGCAGCTTACATGGGACGCCAATGGGAACTTAGTTATAGATTAGGAATGAGGCCATGGATTAGTGTTGCTTACTCAGCGCCCGTCTCAGCAGCCTTTGCTATCTTCTTGGTATATCCTTTCGGACAAGGAAGTTTCTCTGACGGTATGCCGTTGGGGATATCAGGAACGTTCAACTTTATGTTTGTCTTTCAAGCGGAACATAATATCCTTATGCATCCTTTCCATATGTTGGGTGTTGCGGGGGTATTTGGTGGCGCTCTGTTCGCTGCTATGCACGGATCATTGGTCTCAAGTTCCATTATCAAGGAGACAACAGATAACGAATCCCAAAACTATGGATATAAGTTTGGGCAAGATGAAGAAACGTACAACATCGTAGCTGCTCACGGTTACTTTGGTAGATTAATTTTTCAATATGCGTCTTTTAACAATTCTCGTTCTCTTCATTTCTTTCTTGCTACTTGGCCAGTGGTTTGCATATGGCTCACCTCCATGGGAGTCAGCACTATGGCGTTCAATCTTAACGGGTTTAACTTCAATCAATCCATTTTAGATGCGAACGGTAAGGTAGTACCTACATGGGCTGACGTTCTCAACCGTGCCAACCTAGGTATGGAAGTAATGCATGAGAGAAACGCACACAATTTCCCACTTGACTTAGCATAACGGCGGCTCGATAGTCGAATCAGTAGAAGCCACAGGCAGCTGCGTCCGTTCATTCCCTAACGGGAACGCATGAAACCACATCATGGAACGGGGGTGTGGTACTAAGGAGCAGATCCATGCAAAAAAAGATCCAACTAAAGTATCGCGGCGTGCCTTATACAAAGCAAACTTAAATTTTATCAATGAAAACATTAGCACTAGCACTCGCTTCCACACTCGTTGCAGGTCCGGCCTTCGCCGGAGTCTACGTGAACGTGGAGAACAACGGCTCTTACGATGGGGCTGACTATACAGGATCAACTACTGACCTCCATGTAGGTTATGAAGGTGGTACTGATAGCTTTGGATATTACATTCAAGGTGGTCCAGCAATCGTAGCAACCGATGGTGCTGACGATACCGATAACCAGTTGTCAGGTAAAGTCGGTGCAACTGTAGCAGCAACCGAGAAGCTTGACTTCTATGGTGAGCTTGCAGTACAAACCAACGATGGTGATACCGACAACTCTTGGGCAACTAAGATTGGTACAAAGTATAGTTTCTGATGAAGATTTTAGAATCCCCATGGGCCGTACTTATATTGGCCCTGGGGTTCTTTACTTTTATAGAAGCCGCACACCTAACTGCGCATAGTAATTGTAAAGGTGATTGCCCATGTAAAATTACTAATAATTATTAATGTCACAACAAAATCATAACGGTCCAAAAGCAGGTCCATCCGCTTATTCATTAGGCAATGAACGAAGACAGCCTGCAATAAAGGATCCTGAACCAGATCTAACTCCAAGTGATTCTCAACCACCTGGTGTAGATAGTGAACCCCAATCTTTAGAGGAAGCTCTAACAGGTTGAGTAGTGGGGACGGCACCTCAGTGTCGGACCGTCCCTGCATTGGCTTTGGCCCAGTACGCTGGATACCCTTAGCCGTCTAGACGGTGGGAAAGACCACGAAAACAAAATGATCATAAAACAATTTTCGTACGAAAGAAAGTAAACAATACAACATTTAAGTAAATGGCTTTAGGACAACAGAGTTCCTCATCCACTTCCAGTCTTACCTGGGGTGGTGCCGATAATATGGTGGTTGCCACCAGGGCTAACCAGAGAGAACTATATTTAAAGCTGTTTTCTGGGGAATTATTTAAAGGATTCCAACGCAATACAATTGCAAGGGATCTAATCACAAAGCGTACATTGAAGAATGGTAAGTCATTACAATTCATCTTCACTGGACGTAACAAAAGTGAATTCCACGTACCAGGAAACAGCATACTGGGTAACGCTGATGGCGCACCTCCAGTAGCACAGGTCACTATTGAGTGTGATGACCTGTTGATCAGTTCTGCATTCGTGTATGAATTAGACGAGACACTCGCACACTACGATTTACGTGGTGAGATTTCAAGGAAGATTGGTTATGCTCTAGCCGAGAACTATGACCGTCGTATCTTCCGTGCAATCGCTAAGGCTGCACGTTCAGCTGGTCCAATCACCAAGGCTAATTATGTTGAGCCTGGTGGAACTCAGATCCAAGTTGGTACTGCTACAAACACTGGTGCTGAAGCATATGATGCTGATAAACTAGTCAATGCATTCTATGATGCCGCAGCTGCTCTTGATGAAAAGGGAGTTAGTTCTGAAGGTCGTGTAGGTGTATTGAACCCAAGGCAATATTATGAATTGATTCAGAAGACTGGCGACAGTGGACTGATCAACCGTGATGAGCAGGGTGAAGCTCGCCAAAGAGGAAATGGAATCATTGAAATTGCAGGCATTAAGATCTACAAGTCAATGAACATACCATTCTTTGGTAAGTTCGGTACTCGCTATGGTACTGCTAGTGCAACTAATCCTGGTATTACATCACCACAAAACGTAGGTTCCTTCGTTGAGGAGTCTATGGGTGATCAGCAAGAGATTAATGTAGCAACAGCTGATGCTAGTGCAAACGAAGGACAGAGGACTGCTAACGACTATGGTGAAGAAGCTAAGTTTGACCACTCTTGTGGACTTATCTTCCAGAAAGAAGCCGTTGGTTGTGTAGAAGCAATCGGACCTCAAGTTCAAGTTACTTCAGGAGATGTATCCGTGATTTATCAGGGAGATGTCATTCTAGGTAGGTTGGCTATGGGAGCCGCTCCTCTCAACCCAGCTTGTGCTGTAGAATTAGTTGCAGGTAAAGCTGCTCTAAGTGGCAACAACGCTGCATTCTAATTATCTATCTATTCACATAAGGGGGACTTCGGTCCTCCTTTTTTTATTAATATAACTTTATGGCTTCCACGACAATTGATACCGAGACCGAACTCTCCGCAGTAAACTCAATCCTGGGAGCTATCGGACAGTCACCTATAACTACTTTAAAAGATGCTAGTGGTGTTGTTTCAAATGCTAACCCAGAAATTGCTTTTATATATAATTTATTAAGAGACTCTAATGTAGATGTACAGAATGAAGGCTGGCATTTTAATTCAGAAAGACATGTAACATATACACCAGATACCACTACAAAGAAAATTGTAATTGCCAACGATATACTCCGTATGGATATAACAGATGCTTGGCGTAAGAGAGAATATGATGTAGTAAGAAGGAATGGATTTTTATATGATAAGTATGATCATACAGATGAATGGGATGGAGATATTAATTTAGATATTGTCAAGTTAATTACATTTGAAGAAGTACCCTCTGTCTTTCAAAGATATATTGTAGCTAGAGCAAGTAGAGTAGCTGCCACTCAAATGGTTACTAATGTACAATTAGTTAAATTACTAGCTCAACAAGAAGCAACATCAAGGGCAGCATGTGTAGAATACGAATGTAATCAAGGTAATCATAATATGTTTGGTCTACCTGAAGATAGTATTTATACAGCTTATCAACCATGGAGGAATCTTAGAAGATAATGCCAGGAATTTCACAAACAATACCTAACTTTAATGGTGGTATATCAGAACAACCTGATCAATTAAAGTTACCAGGTCAAGTTAAAAATGCAGTAAATGTAATACCAGATATTATAAATGGTTTATATAAGAGACCTGGTTCAAAAAGGATAGGAGGATCTCCACTTGCTAACATTCAATCTAGTGGATCATGGTTTCATTACTATAGAGATGACGTAGAAGGATGTTACTTAGGACAAGTAGCTGCTGATGGAAAAATTAGAATGTGGTGTACTAAGGATCTTTTTAATGCATCTGGTACTAAAGTTAATTCTGCTGGTGATGAGATCTTTGTACATTATGATACAGTCAGTGGTGCTTATACACAAAGTAATTATGACGCCAGTGACTCTGATCATACTGCAATAACTACATATCTATCTGCTAGTGATACAGAAGATGTACAAGCATTAACTATAAATGACAGTACTTTTTTAAATAATAGAGATACTACAGTAGCTACCACAGGTACTACAGATGGTCGACCTCATTCTCATTTTGCATTTGTTGAAATACTTAGAACTGAAAACGGTAGACAGTATGCAATGAATGTATATTCGAATGAAACTACTACTAATTTAACTAGAGCTACCCGTCTTAAAGTAGAAAGTGATACCTTAGAAGAAGGTAATGGTAGTGGTCACTGTGCAGGTATAGGAACACAAGTATTCGGTGGGGCTGAGACAAACGAAACCGGTAAATATAATTTAACATTTAGACTTACTATCTTAGGTCAACAGGGTCAAGGTAGAAATAGAACAAATACTGGTAGTTCTGAAGATTTTTGCTGTACATATAATCGTGATGTAACCTTACTTCATGGTGGGGAAGGTTGGGATACTGATGATGAAAGAACTGTTACATTAGATCAGGCTAATGGTGGTGATGGTACTTATAATAATGAATATAATGTAGATGCTCAATACACTATAAAGGTAACAGATCATGAAACTATAGCTACTAAAGGTTTTATTAATGGTGGTTTTTATGGTGTAGTTAGACCAGCTCCTACTCCTTTTGATGCTGATACTGCTGTAACTATTGATACAGTTATAGGTGGTATTATTGATGAATTCAACGGTACAGGTGTAACTGTAACTCAAATCGGTAATGGTTTTTATTTACATTCATCTAGTGCATTCCAAGTAGAGGTCTTAGATAATGATCTTATGCGTGTCATGCAGGGTACAGTTAATGATGTAGCTAACTTACCAATTCAGTGTAAAGATGGTTATATCGTTAAGGTTGCCAATGCACGTATGTCTGATGAGGATGATTATTATCTAAAGTTCAACGGAACTAATGGAGTTGATGGTCCTGGTGTATGGGAAGAGTGTGCTAAACCAAGTATTGTAAAAAGTTTTAACGCTAATACTATGCCACATGTTTTACAGAGGCAGTCTATTAGTGGTTCTAATCCAGTTATCTTCCTTGTTAAAAAATATGGTTGGAAAGATAGAGATGTAGGTGATGATGTCACAAATGCATTACCATCTTTTGTCGGTAATAAAATCAATCGAGTTAAATTTTTCCGTAATAGATTAGTTTTCTTATCAGGAGAGAATGTTATATGTTCTAGACCTGGTACTTTAGGGGAACCTGATTGGTTTGCTGCTACGGCTTTAACAGTTGGTGCAACAGATCCTGTAGATATAGCGTGCTCATCTAATTATCCATCATCATTATTTGATGCAATTGAAATAACATCTGGGTTATTATGTTTTAGTAGTAACCAACAGTTTTTATTAGCTGCTGATGATACAGTTTTCAATCCAGATACTGCAAAATTAAGATCAGTTTCTAGTCATAATTATAATAAAATCTTACCACCTATTTATACAGGTTTAACAGTAGGATTTGTTGATAGTTCTCATAAATATAGTAGATTTGTTGAATTAGCAGATGTAAAACGAGAAGGTGAACCAACTCTAGTTACGACTAGTACTTTGATACCTACTGCTTTATCAAAAGATGTTAATTTAATTACTAATTCTAGAGAGAATAACTTGGTTTTCTTTGGTATAGAAAGTCCTGCAACTAATTCAGATACTGTTGTTGGTTATAGATATTTCCGTACGGGGAATACTAAACCATTACAATCTGCTTGGTTTAAATGGAAATTTAATAATCCTATAAAGTATCATTTTGCTGTAGAAGATGAATACTTCTATGTAGATTCAGATGATTTCTTTCAGAAAATTAATTTAGTTCAAGCAGATGCTGATCCAAGTATAGATCAAGATGATGTGAATTATTTAATTCATTTAGATAATTACACTACAATTAGAGATGGTGTGTTTGATGATACTACTAATCTAACAACCTTCAGTAATGTTAGTTGGATTCCAGAGGTAACAACACCAAATGGTCAATTAGTATTAGTTGATACAGATTCTAATACAGCTAGAGAAGGTAGATATGTTGAATGCACTTTATTAGGCAATAACCCTGATAATGATTTCACTGTTACTGGTAACTGGGATTATAATAGGCAACTTGGCATCTACAAGACGAGTATTAATACTAGTACTGAAGTAATAACTTCTAATGATCATGGTTTATCTACAGCTGATGAAATAAGATGGATAGCCGGACCAACCACTGCAGGAGGACTTACTAATAATACTCTTTACTATATTATTAAAGTTGATGATAATTCATTTAAATTAGCTACATCATCTGCAAATGCCACAGCTGGTACAGCTATTAATATAACAAGTCAAGGTGATGGAACTCATTATGTTCAAGTTCCGATTTCTAGTCTATACATAGGTTATCTATATGATTATCAAGTAGAATTCCCTAGAATATATCTTAAGCAAGCACAAGGAGATAAAGTAGCTGCTGATACTAATTCTAAAATCACTGTTCATAGACTTAAATTAAACTTTGGTAAAGTAGGTTTATATGAAACTTCATTAACTAGAGTAGGTAAACCTACATATACTGAAGTTTATGAATGTACTGACTTAGATGAGTACCTTGTATCAGATGCACCTTATTTAGCTGAAGTAACTCAAGACGTTCCAGTTTATGAGAATAGTAAAAATGTAGATATAACGTTAAAATCTACACATCCATCTCCTGCGACATTACATTCAATGTCTTGGGAAGGTGAATGGTCACCCATGCACTATCAACGAGGCTAATAATGTCTGAATATATTCACCCAGCAACTGTTGAGGCTGCCATTAAGGTGGCCTCTAATTTACTTCCAGAAGACCGTAGAGAAGTCGAAGAAGGTCACGGGCTAGATCCTATGGAAGAGCTCCCTTTAGCTGTTCACAGAAGCTCCTGTGTATGGTTCGAAGTGCCTAACGGTAAGACTGCCGGAATGGCTGGAGTTGGACCTAATGGAGAAGTATGGATGTTATGTACACCTGCTATATTAGAATACCCTATAACATTTGCTAGAGAAGCTAAGCGATTCATTGAGAGTAGAACTGAACCGCTATTATGGAACATTGTTGATAAACGTAATACTGTTCATTTAAAACTACTCAAATTTTTGGGCTTTAAATTTCTGCGAGAAATTTCTCACGGCCCTAACCAATTGTCCTTTATAGAATTTTGCCGTGTGTGCACCAGATCCTAATGCTGGCATAAGAATGCAAGCTAGAATTGAAAAACAAAAGAAAGATTATGCATTTCACTCAGCTTCCATTAAATATTGGAATAGAGAAGTTCAAGGTAAACGAGGTAGGCAAAGAATAGCTGGTGGTTTAGCCAAAGCTAGGAGTGATGCTTATGTTAAAGCTTTACATGCTTTAGGTCGAGGCAGACAACAGAAGCAAGCGCTTGCTGCAAGTAAAGCAGAAATCAATCGTGGAGCTGATGTAGGTACAGGTGAGTCTAGATCTAGACGGTACGGTATGAATAAGTACAAACAGATCTTAGCCAAACAAGCACAAATTGAAAGCTCTATTGATACTACATTCCGTAGGAATATGGATGGTACGCTAAATAAAATTGATAAGTATAATAGAATAGCCTTAGCTAGAAATAAAGAGAAAGTAGGATTACCTCCTGAGTATGGCGCTCCTGTGATGATGCCTCCAAAAGACAAACAGGGACAAATGTTCGCTAACTTACAGATGCTACTATCTATTGGATCTCTAGGAGTAAGTGCTGCCTCATTAGGTAAAAACAGTTAGGAAACTTAAATTATGACTACTTCATATTATGAAACCTTAGGTAGAGGTGTAGACGCACCTATTTCGGGTGAAGGCTTAAAAACAATGATTGATCCGAGAATGTCTGAAGAGGTCGATCAAACTGAAAATGTTAATAATCAAATAGATAGTTTAGTAGAAGATAAAAATAGATACTATGAGATGCTGATACAACAGTATAATCATATGTATAAAAAACCAACTCCCGTGGAGCAGTTAGTAAGTACTTTGAAAGGGGGAGTAGAGTTTAAACAGCAATTAAATAAATATGAAGAACAGATAAGACCTATAAGAGCCTTCAGTAATAGAATGAAAGAGGCTAAACTAATACATCAAACAGGTAGTGGCGAGGGATATGGTTGGTATAGTAAATTATCTCCAGAGCGACAGCAACAAATTTTAAAAGGTAACATAGAGGCTGCAGATGATGATATTGATAAAGATAATAAAGGTGATAAAGAACTACTCGCTACTCAAGTTGAAGTTAATAAACATGGTTATCATGAATCAGATAGTGATCTTAAACATGAACTAACAACCATAGGTGCTATTAAAGACGAGAATGGTGTAGGTAATGTTGAAAAAGATAGATTAGCTTATAAAGATTACGCAACTGTTGTACAAGATTTTGATGGTTTTTTTGCTAAAGCACAGTATGATATGTGGGTTCGGTTACCTGATGGAAGAGTAACTAATTTCGCTGATGCGAGAAATCAGCAAGAGGCAAGAGCAGTAATGGATGTTTTAGTATACCACTATTTAAATGCTAATGGAGAGATAGCTAGAGGTAGAAACGGCAGGTTTAAAAAACATGTTTGGTCTCCTATTATCAAAGCAGGTCATACATTAACTAAAAGTAAATTTGAACAACTCGCTAAGATACAAGGAGAAGTTGGTGCACAAGCTCGTGCAGAAGATCTAAAATATAGAATACAAACTGATCCTGGATATTTTAAAGATCATGTTAATCTTCACGTAGAAAAGTATGGATCCTATAAAGCAGCTAAATTACATGCAGCAACAACTATAGCTCGTTATGCTAAAACTGGTGTCCTTGATAGAGCAACAGTTGAAAAAGTTCTTGATCATGAATTTGAATCTAACTTAAGTACACCAGAGAAACCTCATGTGGTTACTGCAAGAGACTATTGGAAACAAGAATCTTCGATTATGTTAGCAGGGGTTACTGCTTTCGAGAAAGAACAGGTTGAAAATGCTACGAATGAGGAGAAATATAAATTAGAAGCTGATGCTTTGAAAACAGTAACGGATATGCAGAGTAGCAAGACACCTATTACTGTTCAATCGCGGTGGGAAGCTATTGTAGATTTTGCAAATAAGCATGGAATAAGTATTGAGGCAGTACCTGATATATTGAAGAAACTAGCAACGGCAACTGATGTAGCTGATGCTGAACTAGTAAGAGAATTAGAACAAAGACAATTACGAGGTGATTCTATTACACTAGAGGATATTCAGGGTATTGAAGATCATCAATTAAAATTGCAGTGGATGAAACAAATCAATAAAGGTACTGATAGCAAGGAAAGAAATAAATTCATTACTGCTGCTGTTAATCAAAAGACTCAAGAAACTGATTTAGAACAAGCGAAAACTATTAAATATAGAGCATATGAAGCGAATGCTACTGCAGCATTTAATGATGCATATAATGAAGCTAGAGAAACAGGAACTCATGAACAAGCCATGGCAGCTGGTAGAAAAGCTGTTCTAGATGGATTACAACTTGGTAAACCTGGTGATACATCATGGTCAAAATATGGTGGTACTGTACAACCTGCTAGTGAAAAAATTCGTATAGGTAAAGCTAAAGTTAACTTAGGTAAAGATCCTAATTTGATTAATAGTATTGAACCTTGGGAAGGAGAAGAACAAGCAATTAAATCTGCTATTGCATATACTAACGGAGAAACAAATAGTATCCCAACCTATTATCAAAGTTTAGTACCTATGATTAAAAGATTACCAAATGGTGATGCTGGTACTGCTCGTCGAATCATGAGATGGAGATTATTAAAATTAGGTATTATAAAAGAATCAGATTTTAATAAGCCAAAATTACGTATATATGAAGATAAATTACCACAAGAAGTCCAACAACTTCTTAGAAAACCATCTCCAGCTAAAACTTTAAGAGTTATCAATGATGAAGACACACATAAAATCAGACTAATTGATCCAACTCAATTCAGTAGTTATGATAAAGGTGGAGATATCGAAGTAGAAGCTAAAGAGGAGTTACGATCTAAGGCTCAAACTTCTCAACAATATGCTTTAGTAGATAGTTCATATAGAACCTTAGTGAATATACCAGAAGAACTTAATAATGAGTTCGTCGCCCAAGTCGGAGAATTACCACCATATCTTCAGCTAAATAATTTAGCCCCAGATGTTGCTAAGGCATTCATCGGGGATGTATTAATGACATAAACATGGCACAAGAACCTTCTTTATTAGAAATAGATTCTGACGCTTTAATTCAAGAAGGAAATTCTATAATTGAAGCCGCAGAACAACAGAGTGAAAACGAGGAAGTTGAAGCTCAAGAAACACAACAGGCACAGTCTGAAGAGAACCAAGCTTTAGCTGAACAAAAAGATCCTAGAGAAGCAGACAAATGGGGTTTTAAAGCATTAGTCAAGGAAGGCCAATCAATCTTATCAGGCGGTTTACAAGATACCGCCTCATCAATAGCTACTTTTCCAGAACGTACAATAGATGCATTCTCTGGTGAAATGGCTAGAGAACGTAAGACTGAAGAAGGCTATAGACCTGAATGGGATCCTTTTACTGACTATGATAATCCTATAATAACTAAAACATGGTGGGGTAAATTAGCTAGAGGTGTTGTGCACTTCGGTTCGTTAGCTGCTGCTATTATACCTGCAGCAAAAGTAACTGCTGCTAGACTAGGCATAAGTGTTGGCGGTACTTTATTAGCTAACAGTTTTGTAAGAGCTGCAGGTGTTGGTGCTGCCTCTGATTTAATATCTAAAGAATCAGATGGTATGAATGCATTAGGAGCCTTACGTGATAGGTATGGTTTCATAGATACACCTATTACTACAAAAGAAACAGATCATCCTGTAATGTTGAAATTTAAAAACATTGTAGAAGGTATGGGTATTGGTACTCTATTTGATGGTGCTGCTTATGTAATAGGTAAAGGTGGTAAGAAAGCTATAAAGCAGATTACAGATAGAAACCAAAGCATTAAAACCCAAGATGTAGAAAAAGGTATTTCTGAACTTAGAAAAGGCGATGCAGAATTCCGTGCTTCTAAGAATAGACCTATTGCTGATTCTACTCAAGGTGCTCATATATCTGAACAAACACCTTATGAAGCTTGGGAAACAAATAAGAAAATACGTCAAGATTGGGGATCAGAAGAAGGATCTACGGGTTCTGTGACAACTCCTGTACAACGTGAACGTATTGCTAGAGAGGGAGATGTTAGTGAAGCTACGGCTGAGAGCATCTTAAGAAGATTATATAGTAATGATAAGTTTCAACAAGTAGTGCAAGCAGCTAAACGTAGTAGAAAGACATTAGTTGAAGTATTTGGTGATTCTATTATGGCTCATCAACGTATAACTCAAGGTAGAAATGCAGCTGAAATGACTGCTAAAGAATACTTAGAAGAGTTATATAAAGCTAAAGATACATATGCTGTAACTAATGCTGCAGGTGAAGTAATCGATACAATCGAAACATTCACTAGTAAAAACATAGTTGTAGCTGATTTAACTGTAGGTACATTATTACATCAAATAAGAGATACAGGTATAGCTGGTAGAGAACTAGCTGATATTGTAGATCTTGGTGATATAGATGGTCCTGCTGCACAAGTTGTAGATACATTACTAACTGCATTACAAGAAACAAAGAAAGCCAGAATTATTAAATCAGATAACTTCAGACAGATAGGTGCTGGTAAACAAAGGGAATTCTTAGAGTCAACATTAACTCAAGAGATGGCTGATACAAGGGAGTCTATTATGTCTGTCCTTAAAATCGCCAAAGATGATGCTGATGAGAACTTAATGAATGCTTTGTTTGAAACGTTCTCTTCTATGAAGACTGTTAATAGTTTAGATGATCTTGATAATTGGGCTAGGAAAATGATTAAGGGTGGTAGAATAGACCCTAACGGACCTGATAGAACAGGTGCACTAATTAGAGAACTAGAAGGTATGTTTATACATAGCGTACTAACTGGTCCTAAAACACCTGTTAGAGCTATTCTTGGTACAAGTACCGCTACATTCCTTAGACCTATGTCGACCCTTATTGGTGCGACTATGAGGTACCCATTCACAGGAGATACAGCTACAATAAGATCTAGTTTATCAGCTATGAATGCTATGATGGAAGCAATTCCAGAATCATGGACTTTATTCAAAACTAAACTGAACTCCTACTGGAGTGGTGATATATCTACTATGAGGTCACGTTATTATGAATATACCAGACAAGATGATAACTGGGAAATTCTAAGACGGTGGGCTGAAGATAGTGGTAGAGCAACAGCTGGAGATCAAGCTGCATTTAGAATGGCCAATATGGCTAGAAATGCTAATAACACTAATTGGCTGACATATTCTACTAAGATCATGGCTGCTACTGATGATGCCTTTGGGTACATATTAGGTAGAGCTAAGATGAGAGAAAAGGCTATGCGTAATGTTTTAGATATACAATCTGCTGGAGGTAGAACACCACAGATTACTAAAGAATTAATGCAAGCTTATGAACAAGATTTCTATAGTCAAATCTTTGATGGTAATGGTGATATATTAGATGAAGCAACTAAGTTTGCTCGTAAAGAAGTAACACTTACACAAGAATTAACTGGATTCGCAAAAGGATTGAATGATGTATTTACTGCTAACCCATGGGCCAAGCCTTTCTTTCTGTTTGCAAGAACTGGTGTCAATGGCATTAGTTTAACCGCTAAACATACACCTGGATTCAACTTCCTAGTTAAAGAGTTTAATGATATAGCATGGGCTAGACCTGATAATCTATCTGATGTTGCTAAGTATGGTATTACAACACCTGAAGAACTGATGAATGCTAAGGCATTACAAGTTGGTCGTTTAGGTATGGGTACTGCTGTAACAAGTATAGCGGCTTGGTCTTGGATGTCAGGTAATATGACAGGTAATGGTCCTACTGATAGACAAAAACGTCAGATGTGGCTAGATGCTGGATATAAGCCTAGAAGTATTAAAGTAGGTGGATTATGGGTAGGTTATGATTCAATTGAACCATTTAACCAAATTATGTCTATTATTGCTGATGTAGGTGATAATAGTATGTTAATGGGGGAAGAATGGACAGAGAAAGAACTACTTAAAACCTCACTTGTAATTGCTCAAGGTGTTGCTAGTAAGTCATATCTTGCTGGTATGCAACAATTTGTTGATTTATTTGCTGGTCGTCCTGGTCAAGCAGAGCGTATTTTCGCTGGATTATTGAATAATACAGTACCTTTAGCAGGCTTAAGGAATGATTTAGGTAAACTATTCACACCATATACACGTGAATTAGGGTCTGGTATAGACCAAGCCTTACGTAATAGAAACCTTATTAGTGAAAATATAACTGATGAACCGCTTCCAATTAAATATGATATGTTAAATGGTAGACCTATTAGGGATCATGACTTCTTGACTAGAGCATATAATGTTTTCAGTCCTGTTCAGTTGAATTTGGATCAAAGTCCTGGTAGGAAATTACTATTTGATAGCGGTTATGATATAAGATTATCCACATATTTCTCTCCTAATGGTGATAATTTACAAGACTCACCAGAAATACGTTCTATGTTCCAAAAAGCTATAGGAGATCAGAACTTAGAACATCAATTAAATAAAATAGCTAAAGAAGAAAAGGTACAGACTTCTTTAGATCAAATGTATAAAGATATTAATTCTGGACTTCGTGGTAATTACGAATCTGGAGATTACTATCATAATCGTAAAATTGACTGGATATTCCAACGAGCTCGTAAAAAAGCTTGGGCAAGTATTATGTTTGATCCGAAAATCCAAATGCTTATTAAAGAACAAAAGGAAAAGAAACGGAAAAGATATGAGAAAAAAGTTCAGACAACTGCTAACGTAGAACCACTCCTAAATATCTATAAATAATTATGGCAAATACAACAACCTCAAAAGAATTTACAGGGGATGGGTCTGATCTTACGTGGGCTTATACCTTTCAATCCTATCAATTAGAAGATGTAAAAGTTCAAGTTACAGACGCTAATGGGGACTTTAAAAATGTAACTAACTTTACAATACCTGATTGGACAGCTGCTAGTGGTACAGTTACCTTTAATAACACAGGCGTTGATTCTGATGTATGTGAATCAGATGGTGCTCCTAAAAACACTAGAACTATACGGATTTACAGAGAAACTGATATTGATAAAGGTTCTGTAGGTGAATATGATCCTAAAGCAACCTATCAAGCTGGATCAGCAGTTAAAGCTGGTGACTTAAATAATAACCAAAAACAAGCATTATATGCTATATTTGAAAACAGAGATCAAGAAATTACTGCAGGAGACATAAGAGACAGTTCTATTACAAGTGCTAAGATTAGAGATGGTGCTATTGTAAATGCAGATATCAATGCAAGTGCAGCTATTGAGTTTACTAAACTAGAAAATTTAGATAGTAGTAAAATTTTAGTTGGTAATGGATCTAATAAAGCTGCTGAAGTCTCTATGACTGGAGATGTAACTATATCAAATTCTGGTGTAACTACTATTGGAGCTGATAAAGTAGATGGTAGTAAACTTACAGATAATATAGACATAGCAGGTACTTTAGATGTTACAGGTGCTACAACATTAGATAGCACATTGAGTGCTGCTGGTAACTTCGATGTTAATACAAACAAGTTTACTGTTGCATCCTCAACTGGTAATACAGTAATTGCAGGTACATTAGACGTTACAGGTAAAACTACTTTAAATGCTGATTTAGATTTACAAGATAATGATAAGATATTAATAGGAACAGGTGATGATTTACAGATTTATCATAACGGATCAAATAGTTTTGTCAGTGATGAAGGTGCAGGAGAACTTTACCTGAATACTACCGGAACTTACATCGGCATTATGTCTGATGGGCTCTGGGCAGACGGTAAGATGGCTAAATTCGTTAAAGATGGTGCTGTAGAAATCTATTATGATAATGCTAAGAAGCTTGAGACTACTAGTTCTGGTATAGATGTTACAGGTAATATCACTGTTAGTGGTACAGTAGATGGAGTAGATATAGCTGATTTAGATGCAAAAGCAATTAAAAAGACTATTGTAGATGCTAAAGGTGATATCATTGCTGCTACAGCAGCTGATACTGTTGCCAGATTAGCAGCAGGAAGTAATGGTCAATTCTTAAAAGCTGATAGTAGTACATCAACTGGTTTAGCATGGGCTTCAGATAATAATACTACATATACAGCTGGAGAAGGATTAGACCTTAATGGTACAGAATTTTCTGGTGAACTTGCTACAGCATCTAATAAAGGTATATCTCAATTCCATACAGATAACTTCAACTGTTCTAGTGGTGAGGTTACGGTTAAGGATAATGGTATAAACTCAGCTGAATTAAAATCTGATGCAAGTACTGATGGTAATAGAGCTGTAACAACAGATCATATAAGAGATAATGCAATTACATTTGCTAAGATAGGATGTGAAGAAACTACTCTTACTACAACTAGTAATACTGTGTTGCCTACATCTAAGGCTGTAGCAGATCACGTTGCTAATGTTGTTGATTCTATTGGTGGTTTCAAGATTATAGCTGATAAAGATAGTTTCCCTGAAGACCATCCAGACCCTAAGGGGGATGCTGGTATGGTTATCAGTGTTACTGATCCTGTAGGTTTTGTAGTTGATGGAAATGGTCAAAGTACTACAGGTGATACGATTACATCTAATGGTACTGTAACTATTAATGGATTCCCAACTGATGTACGTGGTGAAACAACAACTGCTAATTATACTTTATTATTACAGACAACAGGCACAGAACATACATATGACTTCTATCGTTTCTTAGCGAAAGATGCTGATGTCTTAAACTTAAGTGATGATATAAATGATTTTGGTAATAGATATCGAGTAGGTACTAAAACTGCTGATAATCATTCATCTAATGATGATGGAGACCTGTTCTTTGATACAGGTACAAATAAGATGTATGTCTATGATGGGGCATATAACTCAGGTGGTTCTTGGAAAGAAGTTACATCAGCTGGTGACTATAAGTCACTAGTTGTAAAGGATCATGATCAAGCACATAATGGTTCAGGACCAACATTTAACGGTTCTAATGAAGAATTCGATTTATTTGATGGGACTAGTGATGCTAGTATTGTATCTGCAATTCAGTTAATTGTAGTTCTAAATGGTGTTATCCAGAAACCTAACACAGGTACTTTCAGTGGAAGCGAAGAAGGTTTCTATTTGAATGATACGCATGGTATTAAATTCTGTGATCCTCCTGCAAGTGGTTCAACTCTATTTGTAACACAAATCGGAACAGCTACAGCTGTAGCAACAGTTGGTGATAATTCTGTTACAGCACCTAAAATAGATTTATCTTTAGTTGCTGGTGATTTAATTTATGGTAGTGGTACAGATGCTTGGGCTAGATTAGCTAAACCAGCTTCTAATAAATTCTTACGTAATACAAGTGGTGGTGTATTATCTTGGGAAACAGTTGATTTAGCTGCTGCTACTGATTACGCTGATAATGTTAAAGTCAGATTTGGTACAGGTAATGATCTAGAGATATTTCATAATGCGACAAATTCAGAGATAAAAAATACTGAAGGTATTCTCTTTGTACGTTCTGATAGTCTTAAATTAACTAGTGAAAATGGAGAAAACTATTTAATAGGTACTGCGAATGGGAGTACAGAACTTTACCATGATAATAATATAAAGTTCAATACCACCAGTGCTGGAGCTACTGTTACAGGTAATATAATTTCTACAAATGTAGAACCAACAGGTAATGTAAATTTACCTGATTCTTCAAGTGGAACTGTAGGTAGAATCCGATTAGGTGGTGGAGCAGATTTACAAATCTATCATGATGGATCTCATTCTTTCATCTCAGATCAAGGTACAGGTGCAATAAAAATTGTTGGAGATGATATTCGTTTTGAAAACGCATCTGGCAATAATATTGTAAAAGCAAATGGTAATGTTGCAGAACTATATCATACAGGAAATAAGAAGTTTGAGACAACGAGTGATGGTTGGAAATGTGCTGATAGTGTAAAAGGTGTCTTTGGAACTGGAGATGATCTACAAATCTACCATGATGGATCCCATTCAATTATCCAAAACGGTACTGGTGATTTAGTTCTTTATACAGCTTCTGGTTCAGTAAAACTACTTAAAACCTCAGGTGGTGAATCCATGCTCCACGCTACTGTTGATGGAGCCGTAGAACTCTATCACGACAACGAACTACAGTGTCAAACACATGCAGCTGGATTAACAGTTAAGACTGCTGGTGATACTGATAGTGAGTTAAGAGTGATAGGGCCAGAAGGTCGTGCTAGTGTTATTAATTTAGAAGCAGATGATGGAGATGATAATGCTGATATTTGGAGATTAATAGCAGGAACTGATAGCACTTTTAAGCTTGAAAACTATGGCAGTGGTTCTTATGAAACTAGTATTAAAGCTACTAATAATGGATCAGTAGAACTTTATCATGATAACAGTAAGAAGTTTGAAACAACTACTAATGGTATTAAAATATACGATACAAGTAATAATCAAGTAGGTGAATGTTTCGATGGTGGCTTTAACTTTACTTCTTTAGTCTGGGTTGATAACTTAAGGTTAGGAGATTCAGAAAAGATTCAGTTAGGTGCTGGTCAAGATCTACAACTCTTCCATGATGGAACCCATAGCTGGGTTCATAATTATACAGGTATTCTTTATTTAGGTAATGCTAGCGGCAGTCCTAATGATATTCGTCTTCAAGCTAAATATGGTGAAGAATCTATCGTATGTAACGATGATGGATCCGTAGAACTCTATTACGATAATGCTAAGAAGCTTGAAACCCAAAGCGGAGGAGTCAGAGTTTATGGTGATTTAGAGAACCATAATGATGACTTTGTTGCTAAAGATAACTGTAAGTTTACAGCTGGTAATGGTGCAGATCTTGAAATCTACCATGATGGATCTCACTCATATATAAATGAATCTGGTACAGGTAATTTAAAAATAAAATCTAGTAGAGTAGATATACTGAATCCAGCTGGCGATGAAGATATGATCGTTGCTATTGAGAA
>VTLG01003583.1_pt1 | contig 24836 bp, 43 predicted proteins | sample 4694571 | NCBI WGS metagenome assembly VTLG01 (sample SAMN12604809, study PRJNA352737) | marine metagenome | biome: ENVO:00000447; feature: ENVO:00000209|ENVO:00000569|ENVO:01000036; material: ENVO:00002151; isolation source: viral sequences binned using virsorter ...
GCCAGCTTCCTCGCCAGCGTTTTGTCCAGCATTTTGCATTCCTATTATCTGTGCCATCAAAGCTGCTTCTTCTGGATCATTCAGAAGTTCATCAGGATCTAAATCCAAACTATAAGCAAGCTCACTGATTAGCTTATTGATTTTAACAAAAGGAGCCACAGCAGGATTCTGTACAGTTTGTAAGAATGTAGTGAGCCGTTGACTTCTAACCTCTTTCTGCATCAAGCTACTTGTTCCTGTAGCTCTAACTTCTAGATCGCCTTCTACTCCAAGATCAGACTCTAAAAACTGCATATTCCATTGAAAGTATGCTTCTCCTAAAGGTTTTAAAAGAAAGTCATCAAGATTCTTAATAACAGTTTTTATATTTAAAGATGCTGCTCCAAGTAACATTGACATCCCAGAGGCAGTCCTAGTCATGCTCTGTACACCTGTTTGCCCATGAGAATAACTAGGAATACCTGTCTGTTCATCTGCTAACTGTCTAAAACGATCAAACATCATCATGTTTTCATTAGACGTATTAGGAAACTTTAACCCATTGATAGCTGTTCCTGGAACTCCTGCTTGTCTTCTAAATACCTTGCCAGGATATATTTCCATGTTCTGACCACCTACCAGAGCTGTTTCATCTACGTCAAACACAAGAGAACCAGATAGTGCCAGATTATCTATAGCCATTCTAGCATGACCATTCATAATCTTTTGACTATCATCCATATTTTCAGCTATACCAATCCCGAAAAAGCTATAGGGATTACGCTCATAACTAAAAGCATGGTAAGGTACTCTATGAGGTTTGAATGGGTTAACGACTGCCCTAAGCATTTTAGAGTTGCAAATCCATGCATTAATCTGGATTTCATCTAAATCGTCTACCTCCTCTGGTAAATCCATTCCTACTTGTCGGGCGTATTCTGCATCCATAACGCCCCAATATTCAAGAACTTCAAACTGACTAGCTCCGTATTCTTCAGAACGACTATCATCTTTTAGCTCTTGCTCGTAGTCTTTTTCAACATAATTAGGCCCCATCTGCAAACATTCACGTACTGCATTCTTATCAAAGTACGGAAGTTTACTAAGGCTTCTAAGCTGCGTTCTATTCATACGATGCCTATGAAAGACATACTCAGCTTCTTCTATCGTGGTTGCATTTGGATCAGGAAAGAAGTCCCATATACTTACAAACTCTATACGTGGCACTCTTACAGTTATAGGAGAATATGTTCTTTTACCATCTTCTCCTTTTGACCACCTATTAAGAGTTTTATTAAAATTAAATGGGCCTTTAATAATTCCTGTACCAAATAAAGAAGCCTCAAAGAGAGCACTTCTTATTTCACTGGCACCGTTAGATTCTTCAATCTGATCATGTATTAACTTTTCCATCCTCCTTGCTGCTTTTTGAGCAGGGCTGATTTCAAGCATTTCTGGAATAGGGGAGAGTCCTTCTGTGAGGAGTTCTTCAGCTTCTTCTTCAATATATGTCTGTTCAAATTTTCCTGTTCCGTAGGTCGCTCCTGCTTTGAGTGTACGCCCATCACCCTCGTAACCAACATCATATGGATTCTCCGTTTCTGCTTCTGCATCTTCAACAGGTGCATCAGTAGTTTCTATTCCAGGAACAGGATTATTTATATCTAGATACGCATCTTCAGCAACCCCTTCAGGCATCTTGGTTTCACCAATACCTATAGGAAACTTGTTACTGCCAAAGATTACTTCTACTAATTGACCATAAGCAGCCAATACTTTAGTTTTAGTAATCTTTACAAATACTCTAGATTTTTCAGATTCTCTAAATCTTACATTCTTACCATATAGTCCACGATAGTTGTGGTAAGACTCCAACCATCTTTTCTCATCTAAATCTCTTGCAGCTTCAGCAGATGTATAACGATCTCGTATAAGACCTACTAAATTATTTTGTAGCTGCTCATCAAGAGTCAAAGTCATCCCTTGCTCATCTTCAGCATCTGCAAAATATATACTATTTGATGTTAAACTATTTTCTGCCATATATTAATATCCAAACTCAGCATCTACTGGAGTATAAGCTTGTTCCATTCTCATATATCGTAATCTATTTAAAGGATCATTGATCCTGGGTCTAGACATTATTAAATATCTTAATGCATCATATGCATGGTCAGGTGCTTTAGTATCTACGTCTTCAGGATTACTTTTATCTAATGGAATACTTTGAAGCTCGCGTATCAGGTTAGGGCAATTATTAAATATCTGTAAACGTGGCCTACCGCTTTGCTGCACTTTCAAGTATTCGTGTATTTGTATTTTACCTTGTATCCTATTCTTATCTGAAGGTCTTAATTTATGACCTGCTCTTACTAAAGTCTCACCAACAGTCGGTCCTGTTGTACCTGTTCTATTCCACGCTGCTGTATCTAAAACACCAGCAACTGAGTAAGGATCAGCTAATTCCATATTAGTGATCATCTCTGCTAAATCCACACCAGTTAAACCTTTACGATATAACTCTCTATAAATAATTAAAGTACCATCAGTAGAATCAACACTAGCCCATATACAAGCACTTTCTGAAGCATAACCATAGTCAATCCCTTTTAATCTTTCCCATCCTATAGGGATCTCAAAGGGCGGTATTACGTGCATATCTATATCAAATTCTGTAAATGCTGCTCCTTCTGTTATATCCCAATTACCTTCTAATAACTGCTTACGCTGTACTGCTGGTAGAGCTTTCAACATTTGCTCATATCTACCATCTTTTGCAAGATAAGGATTATCGTCTAATCTTGCTGGGATAAACTTACGGCTTAATCCATCAAAACCTTGGAAGGTCTCATTAGGCTCTGACGGATCAACGTACCGCTTTTTAACCCATTGTGCTCCAACCCCGCCAGGGTTTGCAGTACAACGTAAGTAAGGGACAATCTCTGGATCAGTGGTACGCAGACGAGATGCTAAATAATTCCACCCAAACTCTGTTGGCAAGTGGGTGATTTCGTCAAAACCAATCCAAGAGTAAGCTTGTCCCTGGTATCTGTATACATCTGCATCCCTTTCTAAGAAACCAAATTCTATTTTAGCTCCGCTTGGAAAGTTCCACAGCTTTTCTACTTCTCTAAATTTACATCCTGGAAATGCTCTAGGATATAATTCTCTAGATTTATCTATAAGCTCTCTTAGTTCTGGCATAGATCTTCTAAGTATCAATGCCCTATGAGCAGACTTATGTGCATAACGTAGAGGATCTACAAGCATAGCATATGATTTACCACCACCTGCTGCTCCTCCATATAAAACATCTAATTCACCTGCTGCTAAGAAATCTGTTTGTGGGCCTTCATTTGGCCTAAAAACAATATCTTGATTAGTATCTTTTAAATGTTGTTGTACTGTTTCAGGTAGTATTTCTAGATCGTCTTCTATTACTACCTTGCTATTACTACCTACGTTATCTAGTTTTTTAAATATTTCTTTCTTTTTTTCTAAAGATTGTTTTTTATATTTTAATCTTCTATTTAAAACTTTAACATCTTTTTCTTGTGCTGCTACTGACTTTCTGGCAGCTATCTTTGCTTTAGTTTTACTATGGTAGTTATATCCTGACTTAGAACCTTTAGGTCTGCCTCCTTTCTTTTTAGGAGTACCGTCTACTTTTAATATAAAACTACCATCTTCGTTAGTCTGGTAGTTATGCGGATTCAACTCCCAATCTTTCTTTTCTTGTGCCATAAAGCTTATCTACGTGTTTTTGTAACCCTTTAGCTGAAATCTTTCTACCTGTATTATAATGTAACCAATCAGAAGCCATTTGTAGGCTTATCTCTTCATTAACAATCATACCTGTAGCTAGTTTTAAAGAGTTTATTTCTTTTTCTATTGGTTTTAAATATCCACTATATTCTGATAATTCATAACCAAAAGGTATCGTAGATGTAACTCTTCTTATGTAATCTTCAGGAATACTTTCATTCATCTTACGCAGGTTCCATGTCTATAACAACACTTTCCTTTGAAGGAAGAATAAATAATCCTCCTTGTACATTATGATCTACATTCATCCTTTCTACTTTAGTTACTCCTACTCTGTCTAAAATAGACTGTGCAGCCTGTAACTTATTAGATACTTGAGGTATAGGTACATTAGATTCCATAACCTCAATTAATTTAATGGCAGCTTTTGGTGCATTATGAGCTAAAAGGTTTTGGGCTAAATCCACTAATTCATCTTTAACGCTATTTATAACTTGATAATGGTTCCCCGAATAACCAGCTAACTCCGCAGATAATTTAAGATCACCTCCTGTTTCAACCACTTTGTCTAAAAAAGTTTGTTGCTTCTCAGTAAGCTGCCGTTGTCTTTTATTATCTTGTAAATAATTCATGTGCTCTAGTATATACCTTATTTTAGATTCTGTCAATAAATTTGTGAAAATAATTCTTGACAGAATTAATTTTCAAGTGTATGATAGAGTTATCAACACGGCAGGGTTGCATAGTAACAAATAGGACTATATAGTCTTTATAGTTGCGGTAGACTGGTTCACACTGCAAAGTTCCTAAAAATATTTGTATTTGCTATCTATACCACCAGGGGGGTAGGTGGTACATGCCTAGCCCCTAGAACATAGCAAGACTAGACAGTTTAGATAGCTCATCAGCTTGAAGTACAGCTTTCTACAGCTAACTTGTGATGCATATCTGTAGAGCTTCCTCTAGTTCATACAGCTGACTAAGTTCTTTTAGGATTCCTAACACCACGCATAGATTCTAAAGCAGCCTTATACTTCAAAGACTTAGCAAGTTTTGTAGCCCTACATTTCCTTTCCAAATTCTACCATCTTTCTAATATTCACCTCCGTATTTCACCCCCCTTAATTTATGCGGGGGGACTCATACTCCTTCCGTAATTTTATTTTGTTCTTTAACATAACATAAGGAAATGATATGGCTACTTACAGTACTGAACCTGGTTCTGGTAAAACTTGCTACACAGCTATAGGCAAAAGATTCTCCAGCTCGGCTGACTTTGAATCTATCTCGGCTGAGGAGGCACAGAAGCGTGGAGTTAGGTCCGCTGATTACTTGGCAGCAATCCTAAAAGAAGTCTGCGAAGACAAACAGCTTAGTCAGCTTCAGGCGATGACGCTCTTGAACTCACCAAGCCTGACGCATCTACCGGAAGCTCTACAGAAGCTTACGAGAGACAAGTTAGCTGAGAAACGCTTGAGCGTTCCGAAAGCTTGGTACTTCATAGCTGATGAGGCCGAGCGACAGAAAGCCTACGACAGCCACAAAGCTGGAGCGAGGAAGCAGCTAGAAGAAGACTTAGCAGCACAAGCTGCTGATCTAAACTGGGACGCTTTACTAAGCTAATTAGTTAAGCTAGACTAAACAATAACCTCCAGGGCTAGCGAATAGCCTTGGAGGTTTTTTTAAAAATTACTGCACTAACATAGTGTTGTTGGAGAAATTAGATGGAACTTGAAAAAAGAATTGAGTTGGGTGTTGGATTAAAGATTGATAAAGAAGTAACTAAAACTATAGATGAGTTACTTAGTCATCTTATTGAAAAAGATATTAATCTTATTAAAAGTGTTCTTAATGATAACAGTGATAAACATTTTAGTATTGCTGCTATAAAGATGGAAACACATCTTACTGATCTTTCAATTAAAATAAAAAGAGAAAGAGTAGAAGCATTTGATAAGTGGAAAGATAATCAAGAAAAGATTAGAAGTGCAGATATAGAAACAAAAGAAGCTTATCTCCACAAAAGAATATCTGAAAAAGCTAAAGAAGCATTAGCAAAAGAAAAAGAACAATCACCAAAAGTTTACACTCGTGATGAAATACCTTACATAACTCAGATACCTGAAGAAGATGTAAAAAGAATTGAAGCAAAATCAGAATTAGATGATAACTATATAGAGCTTCTAGATAACTAAAAGGAAACAAAATGAAAAATAAACATATAGTTTTTTGGATAGAAGCACCTTTCCATTTGAGATATTACAAGCAGGAGTTTAAGACCTGGAGGATGGCTAAGAATTTCTACGATCATAAAGTAAATGCTTGTTGTGATTCTACTTCTACAGTTAGTGAGGTATACTTAGTTACACCGAATGCACACTTTACACATTTTGAAGGTGAAATGTCTGTTAAAGTTAAGGAGGCTTAGACTATGGGCAGAGTAAAGAGTGAGCTTGCTACTGAAGAAGACTTTGAACGTATTGAAAGAGAAAGTCTAGATCCAGATTCTACTGAGTGGAAAGAACTTAGTAAACGTGTTGAAAGAGAAAGTAAAAAATACTTTAAATCAAACAAAAGTTATTTTGAAGAACCTCTTGAGTGGAAGTGTACTGAATCACGTAAAGAATATGAACATTGGTTAGAAACTGTAGATGAATGGCCTGAAGGTATTGACGGAGACTGAAAAGTATGCTATGTATAACATATCAGATTAAACAGGAGTTGTTATGAAGAGTGTATACAATTATAATACTTATGCAGAAAAGATTAATTATCTCAGACATAAACTAAAAGGAACTAAAGTAAAGAATGATACTGGATTAACAGCAGTATCTTCTTTACTTGGTTTAAAGAGATCTACTTTACAAAAGCGTTTAGCTAATAAAGTATATCGTTATGAATTTGATCTAGCTGCTGATGCACTTATTGAAAGACTGCATGAGACAGATAGATTAGATAAGTTTACTCATGTTATGAGTTGACTTTCCCACTGTGAAAAACCCTCTCGTTCCTGTGAGGGTTTTCTCACTTAATTTAACTATTGGAGAATAAAATGAACGTATTTACGTTAGACCATAGGCACTCTCAAAGACAGAACATTATAAATGATCTGGGTTTGATGGGTGATGCAGTTGATTTCAAAACTCATTTAGAAGATATGTATATATCAGATAATGGGCTTCATGTTGACAGAAGAGTAAGTGGTAAAAAAGTATTACTCAATTCTGATACAGGAGAACAGTTATCAGTTGTTGGTGATAATTATCACAACCCTTTGAGTCATGCAGAACAATTCAGAACTGTAGAACGTAACATAGTTAACTCAAAGCTAGATTTATCAGAGATGACTAGAACAATAGATGTCTCTCATAATGGAGCTAGAGCTTATGCTCGTTGGACTTTCCCTGCTCATCAGATTGATGTAGGTGGTACGGGTCTTGTTAACTTAGAAGTATTAAGCAGAAATAGTTTTGATAATACTTGGCCTACAGTTATGGAAGGTGGTGCATACAGATTAGTCTGTACAAACCTTATGGTTCTTGGTACTGTTATTGCTTATTCAAAGCAACGACATACAAAGAATATTAACTATGAAGGTGGTGCAATACAGGTTATGAATTGTTTAACAGCTTTTATGGCAGAGTCAGAGAAATGGAATCACTGGTACAATACAAAGGTTACAGATGCACAGGCATTTAGAATCTTTGCTAAAGTATGTGATAACAAACACGCACTAGCTAGCTCAGAAGCTATTGAAGATGGTTCAGCAAATCTTTATGATGTACTTGATAAAGCTACAAAGAATAAAGATGGATCAGATAAGAAGCGAGGTGGTCTTACTAATCTATGGAGATTATGGAGATTCCACTACAAGCCAGGTATAGGTGATAACCTCTGGTCTTTGTACAATGTCTTAACTGATTGGGCTACACACCATCAGGGTACAACAAGTACCTCTTCTAATAACTTAGTCGCTCTCCAGACTAAGGCAAGTAAGGAAGTTAAAGACTTAGTAGTAAAAGATAATCTATTTAGATTAGCTGCTTAGAGAGGTCTTCTCCAACATCCTGGCTATGATGTTAAACTAGCCACCTATCTAATTGGAGGGATTAATGAAGACTAAAATAAGATCTGCAAGATGTAGCAGGTGCAATACCTTTACGCCTTACTATTGTATGGTTAAAGATAATGACAAGTTACTGTGCGTAGATTGTGCTATGGATAAACCAAATCGTAGGAGTAAAAAGAATGAAACCTTACATAATAAAAGGATTTAATATAGCTCATTACTTAGATAATAAACTAAAGTATGTACCACTTAAAGGAGATGAAGATCAACTTTGGGATTACATATGTAATAAACTTTATCTATCAAAGAGTTGTTGGACTTATACAGAGTGGCAGAAAGCTGTCAAAGAAATAATGGAAAGTGAACTTACAGTAGGAGAATATTTAAATGAATTTTCATAACCTTTTAACTTTAAGGCATTGGTATTATTTATTTGGTGATCTTGATTATTGGTATGAAGAAGATAAACAAGATTGGTTTGATTTTGAACAAATAAAAAATCCTCAAGGCTTTTTTGCAGACGGTAAAGGAGGTGCGTTAGTATGAGTAATTTAGATTTAATTATAGATAAGTATATTGCTTGGTCTTCTAATATTAATAAGTATGTATTAGTTGTAAGTCCAGAAGATTTTAAGAAAGCTTTGCAAGATAATATCACAGAGTTAATGTTAGAAAGTTTAACTGAAATGAGGAAAGCTAGACAATGAGTAGTAGTTTAAAAATAGGAGATGAAGTTTGGTGGAGACCTATATGGGGTTCAGGGCCTGGACATAAAGTTACAATTAAAACTATAGAGGTATGTGTAGAAGAAAATAATAAACATGGAACAGAAGTACCAGCAGTTGATTGGGATTTTACTGATGGAAGATACATAATAGTAGAGTTTGAAGAAAACGATCACTGGTCTTGGGGCAATCAAATAAATAAACTAAATGATCATTGGGAAGGTTATGAAAACTAGAATACATATTAATCAACATAATATTAAAAAGGATATGATTTCTGAAGATCCAAATGCTTATCCTGTTATAACTGTAAAAGATTACAAACAAAACAGGAAAGGTAACTATGCGGAGATTAAAGATATTGATGGCAACGTTGTTGCTAGAATTATTTATTCTCCGTTCAATCCATTACCCTGCGGAGCTAAATGCTGGGTAGAAACAAACTTAGAGGTAGATGTTAGACATGAGTCACTTTGCACATCAGGAATTGCTTGAGAGTCTTTATGACGATGCCCTTGAAGAAGGGTTGGAGGATGAAGAAGAAATAAATGCTTATATAGAAGAAAAGCTAAAAGAAAGAGAATAGCTGTTGACACATAGTTATATAGCTAGTAAACTTATTAAACTTAACAAGTACTAAAGGAGATTTAGATATGGCTACGATTGAAGGCAAAGCTTATTGGGCATCAGTTGCTCAACCTAATACTAAGTTTGAACCTGTATATACAGTTGACTTGGTTGTTGATGATAAAGTTGCAAATGACTTTGCAGCTAGAGGATTCAAGATCAAGCAGATGGAAGCTGGTTCTGCACTGAGTATTAAAAGAAAAGTAGTTGATAAGAAAGGTAATACCAGAGAAAAGCCCAGGCTACTAGATGCTGAAGGCAAAAGAGTAGATGTTCTTATTGGCAATGGATCTGAAGTACGTGTTCAATATAATGAATGGGAAACTACTAATCAGTTTGGTAACTTCAAAGGACTTGATTTGATGGGTGTACGCATATTAAATCTTGTACCTTATGGTGGTAGTAAGACTGATGCAGATGAGCTTGGTGAACTTGCTGAAGAGGAGTTTTAATCATGGCTGAAGATAAACAACAAATTATTTATACTTTTGAAGATCAAACTTATGATGCTCATAAATTTACTGATCAAGGTAAAGTAGCTTTAGCTTCTGTTGCTAGATTGAATGGAGTTATAAGTAGACTAACTGAGCAACTTAATGATGCTCAAGGTGCGTCTTTAAGCTACAAACAAACTATCAATCAGCAGTTGGATGATGAGATGTTGTTTGAAGGACAGGTGGAGGATACTGTTGCTTCAGAGAGTACAGAGATCTAACACTTTCCCTCTGTTCGGGTGCAACCCTCTCTATCGGGGGTTGCCCCTCACTTCTTAATTAATTATATTTGGAGATGATATGGCTTTTGTTAAGTACCATGTTGCATGTCCGTCATGTGACAGTTCTGATGCTGTCAGTGTAAATGATGATGGATCAGCAAAATGTTTTAGTTGTGGAGAGTTCTTTCCTAATTATGATAAACCAATAGATATAAGAGATATGTATACACAAAAGAGAGTAGATATGAAGGTTCACTTTAATTCAGATAGTTTTGTAGGAGTATTTGGAAAACTAATTGATAGAAATATATCAGAAGAAACTGCAAAGAACTTTGGAGTTAGAGTAGTTTACGATTCAGAAGGTAAGATAAATAAACATTATTATCCATACTATAAAGGCAATACTTTAGTAGCTTATAAGATAAGAAGCATAGCTAACAAAGGTTTTAAAAGTGAAGGTGACATACAAGAAGCAGGATTGTTTGGTCAGCAAGTATGTAACGCTGGAGGGAAATACATAACAATTACAGAAGGAGAGTGTGATGCACTTGCAGCATATGAACTTACAGGAAGTAAATGGCCTGTTGTATCCATCAAGAATGGAGCACAAAGTGCTACAAAAGACATTAAGAAAAACTTACAGTTCTTTGATAACTTTGAAAATATCATTATATGTTTCGATAACGATAAACCTGGGCGTGATGCTGCTAAATCTGTAGCTGGTTTATTCCCACCTAACAAAGCTAGGATAATGAATCTGCCTCAAGGTTACAAAGATGCAAATGATATGCTTATGGAAAACAAGCATAAAGAATTTGTAGATTGTTCTGGCAAGCAAAGACTGTAACTCCTGCTGGTATTATCAGGACATCAGAACGTATGACTGAATGGAAAGATCGTACTAAAAAAGAAAGTACACCTTATCCCTGGCAAGGACTTAATGACAAGCTGTTTGGTATTAGAAAAGGAGAGCTAGTTACATTTACTGGCGGTACAGGTCTTGGTAAGTCTAGTATCACAAGAGAGTTAGAGCATTGGTTCATTAATCAAACAGATGATAAGATCGGTATCATTGCATTAGAAGAAGATTGGAGGAGAACAGTAGATGGTATACTTTCAATAGAAGCAAATGATAAATTATATATTGAAGAGATACGAAGCAGATATAATGAACAAGAACTGGATGGTCTTTATCATCATGTGCTTGGCACAGACAGAGTATTTATTCACGCTCATTTTGGTATCAATAGTATTGAAGAAATATTTTCTAAACTAAGATACTTAATTATTGGATGTGATTGTAAGTGGATCATTGTAGATCACTTGCATATGCTTGTATCTGCTTTGTCAGAAGGAGATGAACGTAGAGCTATTGATAATATAATGACACAGCTTCGTAGCCTCGTAGAGGAAACAGGAGTAGGCTTATTGCTTGTATCACATTTGCGTAGGGTATCAGGTAATGAAGGCCATGAGAACGGCGTAGAGGTCAATCTAAGCCATCTCAGAGGTAGTCAAAGTATAGCTCAACTATCTGATTGCGTAATAGCATTAGAAAGAAACCAGATGGCTGAAGATAAAACAGAAGCCAATACAACCAGGTTACGAGTTCTTAAATCTAGATACACTGGTGATGTAGGTATAGCTACCCATTTACTTTATGATAAAGATACTGGTAGATTAAAAGAATACACTCCAGAAGAACCTGCTGACGAGCTTGTAGATGACTTACCTTTTTAGGAGACTAAATGAAACTTGTATTTGACATAGAAACAGACGGTCTCGGTGCATCAGTTATCTGGTGTATCGTGGCTAAAGACTTAGAAGATAATAGACTTTATACTTTTGATCCTTCACAAATAGATGAAGGAATCAAATTGTTGGAGAAAGCAGATATATTAATAGGACACAATATTGTTGGATTTGATATACCTGTACTTAAGAAACTAACTAACATATCTTTTAAAGATAAGAAAGTTATAGATACGTTGGTACTTTCTAGATTAGCAAATCCTGAAAGAGATGGACACAGTTTAAAAGCCTGGGGATTTAAACTTAACTATCACAAAGGATTGATGGAGGAAGCAGACTTTACTGAATACTCTGAAAAGATGATGGAGTATTGCATCAATGATGTAGAACTAAATGCATTAGTATTTAATACAGTATTGAATGAGCTTGATGGTTTTGATGGAAGATGTATAAAGATTGAACATGAAGTTGCAGACATCTTAAAGAAACAAGAGAATCATGGATTCTTATTTGATGTAGCAAAAGCAGATAAGCTTCTTGCTACATTAAGAGAAAGTAAAGCAAATATAGAATGTGAGGTACAGAAAGTATTCTTACCTAAAAAGGTGAAGATAAAAACAGTTGTACCTAAATTCAAAAAAGATGGTACTTTATCAAAACAAGGCTTGACAGAAGACGAGTTTTCATGTTTAGTTCAGAGACCTAAAAATAATATACTTGCATTTGATAGATTTAAAATACAAGAATTTAATTTAGGATCAAGAAAACAAATAGGTGAGTATCTCCAAGAGTTTGGATGGAAGCCTAAAAAGTTTACTCCAACAGGTCAGCCTATAGTTGATGAAGGTACTTTAAAAACTGTAGAAGATATACCTCAAGCAAAGCTTATAGCAGACTTCTTAATGCTGCAAAAGAGAATAGCACAGGTAGAATCATGGTTTAAGTATCTAGGCAAAGATGACAGAGTTCATGCATTTGTAATACATAATGGTGCAGTGACATCTAGAATGTCTCATGTTAAACCAAACCTGGCTCAGATACCTGCATCTTATAGTCCGTATGGAAAAGAATGTAGGTCGTGCTGGATAGTACCAGAGGGATATAAATTAGTAGGGATAGATGCTAGCGGATTAGAATTAAGAATGTTAGCTCACTATATGAATGATGAGGAGTACACTAATGAAATCATTAACGGAGATATACACACCAATAATCAGAGACTTGCGGGACTTGAATCAAGAGATCAGAGTAAGAAGTTCATCTATACATTCTTGTACGGCGGGGGAGATCTTAAAATTGCTCAAGTGGTCGGAGGAAATAGAAGGGCTGGCAAAGAACTTAGAGGACGTTTCCTGCGTAATCTACCATCACTCGCTAAACTTAAAGAAAGAGTTGAAAGAGCTTCAGCAAAAAGATACTTAAAAGGTTTAGATGGTAGAAGGATTACAATTAGATCTGAACACGCAGCACTAAATACATTGCTGCAAAGTGCAGGAGCTATTGTAATGAAACAAGCATTAATTAATTTAAACAATAAAATAAAAGAAAATAACTTGGATGCAAACTTTGTAGCAAACGTACACGATGAATGGCAGATTGAAGTTGCAGAAGGAGAAGCTGAAACATTAGGTAAGTTAGGAGTCGAAAGCATTAAACAAGCAGGGTTAGATTTTAATCTACGCTGCCCTCTAGATGGAGAGTATAATGTCGGAGAAAACTGGTCGGAAACCCACTAGCCCTAGTAGAATAGGAGACTTAGCAGAGCACTATGCTATAACATATCTGTGGGATAAAGGTTATCATGTCTTTAAGAATTGTGGCTGTACAGGCCCTATAGATATTATAGCTATAGATAGTGAGGGAAAAATAAAACTAATTGATGTTAAGTCTTACAAGGACGGTAGGTTATCTTCCAGATCTCAACTGCAAAAACAATTAGGCGTTGAGTATTTGCATTATAATTCTAAAACAAGAAAACTAAGATTCATAAATCACAGGATAAACAATGAGTGAATATAAATCAGAAGCTGGTCATTGGTATGATAGAGAGGGTAATCCTCAATACACTATTGTAGGAGCTAATGGTAAAGAAAGGAATACTACTTTACGAGATGCCAGGAAAGAAGGATTTGTACCTTCGGTAACTACTATCATAGATCTGTTAGCTAAACCATCATTGGAAAACTGGAAGATTGATAGAGCACTAGAAGCAGCTATTCAATTAAACAGGCAAGATGATGAAGCAGATAAAGATTATATTAATAGATGTAAAGTAGCTTCTAAAGAAATAGGAGTAGATGCTGCAAGAGAAGGTACAAAGATACACGCTATTATAGAAAAAGGTTTCTTAGGGTATGAAGATAGTAAAATATATAATGATATAAAGTATCTATTAGATGAACATTTTCCTGGTGAGCAGTGGATAGCAGAAGCATCCTTTGCATCTAAGATGGGATATGGAGGTAAAATAGATTTATATTCTAAGTCAGGAGTATTTGTAGATTTCAAAACTAAAGATAACTTAGAAGGTAAAGACATATCTAAAATGGTGTATGACTCGTATGGTATGCAGTTATCAGCATACGCACAGGGTTGTGAGTTTGTCAGAGCAGAAAGAGTATCTTTGTTTGTTGATAGAAAAGATACAGACATAATACTGATGCACCATTGGAGTAAAGATACATTTGATAAACATAGAGAAATGTTTAACAGTTTATTAACTTATTGGAAGCTGGTAAAAAATTATGATTCAGCAGAGCAAAAAACAGAAGCTTAATAAAAAAGTATACGATCTAACTATAGAGTGGTTAGACAGTATACTTCCTGATGGAGAGGTGACTGAAGCAGTTATGCAAAAGATGATACCCAAAGAAAGATACTTCTTTTCACAAGGACAAATTAGATTAAATGCTTATACTTATAAGTGGTTTAGAAAACGTGTAAAGAAAGTATCTAAATTAAAAAGTATTGAAGAAGTTACACTACAAGATATAGAAAATGCGTAAGAAAAGAGTTAAAAGACCTATAGAAAAGGATGTTCCTGAAGGTTATGATTCTAAATGGGAGGCAGCACTACACAAAAGATTATTAGATTCCTGGGACTTACATACACAAGAAGTCCCTTATATAGTAGAGCATAAATATAATCCAGACTTTGTAAAAGTTATTGATGGAAAGACAATTCTAATAGAAGCTAAAGGAAGATTCTGGGATTATCAAGAGTATAATAAATACATATGGATAAAGAAAGCTTTACCAAAAGATTATGAGTTAGTATTTCTCTTTGCCTCTCCTTCTGCTCCGATGCCCTATGCTCGTCGCAGAAGGGACGGCACAAAATTTTCTCACGCTGAATGGGCTGAGAAAAATAAATTTAAATGGTATTCAGAAAAAACATTTCCAGAGGAGTGGACATGAGTATAGATAATGCAACACCAGCAGAGTGGGATGAAGTTAATAAATTAGGAGAGTCTTATTCAGATTTAATTAATTCTACTATGACAGATAATGTAAATCACCCGCCTCATTACAATAAAGGAAGTATAGAATGTATACAGGCAATACAAGCTATGCTTACACCTGATGAGTTTGTAGGGTACTTACGTGGTAATTCTTTAAAGTATCGATGGAGGATGAGGTATAAAAGTAATCCAGTTCAAGATATGGAAAAGGCTGAGTGGTATGAAAAGAAGCTAAAACAGTTTTGGCTGGAGAATCGGGATGACTTGGGATAGAAAGTCTGAAAGGCGTAACAGTTTTGAAAAAAAACGTAGAAGTAAAAACAAAAGTTTAAATAAACGTAGACGAAAGGAAAAGGCTATAGAAAAGGATGATATAAATGACATTAGAAATTACCGTTGATTACGAAAAAGAAAAGTTACTTAATGATTTTAGTTTAAATACAATTAAAGATAGGTATTTGTGGAATGATGAAAAATATGCTCAAGATGCTTATAAAAGGGCCTCTATATTTGGTGCTACTTATAAAGGAAATGTTGACACAGATTTGGCGCAAAGGCTTTACGACTATAGCAGTAGTAATTGGTTTATGTTCAGCACTCCTATACTTTCTAACGGGGGAACTACTAGGGGTATGCCTATTAGTTGCTTCCTCAATTACGTGCCTGATTCGCGACATGGCCTTTCTGCTCACTATGATGAGAACATATGGCTTTCAAGTTCTGGTGGAGGAATCGGGGGATACTGGGGAAAGATTAGGTCTAATGGCACTGCAACTACTAACGGTAGTCGTTCTTCTGGATCTATACCTTTCATGCATGTCGTAGATTCTCAGATGTTAGCGTTCAACCAGGGCGTTACCAGAAGAGGATCATATGCAGCATACATGGATATATCTCATCCAGAGATAGAAGAGTTTATTAATATGCGTAAGCCTACGGGTGGAGATTTAAATAGAAAATGTTTGAATCTTCATAACGGAGTAAACATAACTAATAAGTTTTTAGAAGCTGTAGAAAACAATTCTTTTTGGGATTTGATAGATCCTAATACACTTAATATAGTTAAGACAGTAAAAGCAAGATCATTGTGGTTTCAACTATTACAGGTTAGGTCTGAAACAGGAGAGCCTTATTTAGTTAATATAGATAATTGTAATGAGGCTATGCCTGAAGAGCAAAAGAAACTAGGTTTGCGTATAAATCAAAGTAATCTTTGTTCAGAGATTACACTACCTACAGACGAAGAACGCACAGCAGTATGTTGTTTATCCAGTGTAAACTTAGAATACTTTGATGAATGGAAAGATCACCCATTGTTTATTAAAGATATAGTAACTATGTTAGATAATGTATTAGAAACATTTATTGATAATGTAGCTAACTTAAAAGGGGTCAATAATAAAATAGAAACATACACGGAGTTTTTAGATTATGTTAAAGTGGATAAAGAAGGTTATGCAAAAGCCGCTTATTCAGCGTATAGAGAACGCGCAGTTGGACTTGGAGCGATGGGCTTTCACTCTTTTTTACAACGTAACTCAATTAGTTTTGAGGGAATATACGCCACCTCCTTCAATAACAGATGTTTCAAGTACATCAAAGAGCAAGCAGATGAGACTTCTAGGACATTGGCTAGCGTTCGCGGTGAGGCTCCTGATATGGATGGTAGTGGGAGGCGCAATGCTTGTCTGCTTGCTGTTGCCCCTAACGCTTCTAGCAGTATTATATGCGGTGGAACTAGCCCTTCGATTGAGCCTATTAGGGCTAACATATATACGCACAAAACTTTAACAGGATCTTATAAAGTAAAAAATAAATACTTAGAAAAGCTGCTTGAAGAAAAAGGAATTAATACTAAAGAAACCTGGCAAGAGATTGCAGCTAATGAAGGATCTGTTCAAACATTAAAATATTTAAATGATGAAGAAAAAGAAATATTTAAAACAGCACCAGAAATAAATCAAATATGGATTGTAGAACATGCAATACAAAGACAAAAGTATCTGTGCCAAAGCCAAAGCGTTAATTTATTTTTTATACCACCTAAAGCTACAGAACCACAAGAAGTACATGATGAGTATTTAGAATATATAAATGGTGTGCATTGGAAAGGAATAAAGAATCTTAAATCTTTATATTATCTTAGATCAAATGCTGCAAGAAATGCAGAAAATGTGAATATTAAGATACCAAAAATTAACTTAGAAGAAGAGGAGTGTATAAGCTGTGAAGGTTAAATTAACATTATTATTATTTTTATTAACAGGTTGTGCTAGTGAAAACTACAAGCCTAATAGTTGGTATTACAAAGGGCCAGATTATGTGGACTGCACGTATGATAAAAGACTTTTAGAAGTTTGTGAAAAAGCAGGGCCTTATTGGGTATGTGAATGTAAATATACATAGGAGGAACTATGGGGAGAGAAGTAACAGCATTTATAATTTTAATAGTAACAATGGGATTGTTAGGCTTTTCAATACTTGCATGGCCCGATGATTTAAATAAAGCAGAACAAAATTATTATGATTCTAAATCAAGATGTGAGGATTACTCATGGCAGATTTAATACATGATAAGTGCGATACTCCTGACTGTTGTGGAGAGTGTAAAGATGATCATCCAATATATAAATGTCAGTTTTATATATGGGAAGAAAACAGATTAACTAACTACACAGAATGGATAAACTATTACAAAAGACAAGAAGAGGAGGAAAAGCGTGAAGGCAAGCATTACACAAGCATTAAAGAACTCACTAGAAGCGTCTGCTGATAGGCATAGAGTTAACGTATCAATATTATTAAGTAATCATGTAGGGGTTGCAGAGCACCCTGACATACTAGAAACAATAGAGGGGGAGCTTGAGAAGATAGCTCAGTATCAAGACAAGTTGGAGGCATTAAGTGAGTTTATTGGCGACTAGAAATTATTATAAACCTTTCGATCATCCCTGGATGTTTGATTATTATGTAGAACAGAATCAGATGCATTGGTTTCCTGAAGATGTGCCACTGCACAATGATGTAAAAGATTGGCAAGAATTAGATACAAATGAAAAGAATTTACTTACACAAATATTTAGATTGTTTACTCAATCAGATGTAGATGTAAGCTCTGGATATGTAGATAGGTATATGCGTATCTTTAAAAAACCAGAAGCTAGAATGATGATGGGAGCTTTTAATAATATGGAAAGCATACATCAACACGCTTACAGTTTATTGTTGGATACAGTAGGTATGCCTGAATTAGAATACAAAGCTTTTGCAGAATATGAAGCTATGTCTGATAAGCATGAGTATGTAAATAATATTAAAGTTACTGCTAATAATAAAGAATCAATAGCTAAAGCACTTGCAGTATATTCAGGATTTACTGAAGGTCTTCAGTTGTTTAGTAGTTTTATAATACTACTTAACTTTCCTAGATTTGGAAAGATGAAAGGCATGGGGCAGATTGTTACATACAGCATACGTGATGAGTCGCTCCATGTAGAAGCAATGACAAAGTTGTTTAGAGAGTTTATACAAGAGAATATAGATATATGGACAGATGATTTTAAGAAAGAAATATATCAAGCTTGCAGAGAAATGGTAGCTTTAGAAGATAAATTTTTAGATCTTGTATTTGAGATGGGAGATATAGAAGGTTTGACTAAGAAAGAAGTTAGTCAATATATAAGATATATAGCAGATAGAAGACTGCTACAGTTAGGATTAAAACCTAATTATAAAGTAAAAGATAATCCTCTTGGATGGTTAGATGAAGTCCTGGGAGTAGAACATCAGAATTTCTTTGAGGGTAGAGCAACTGCATACATGAAAGCTGGATTAAGAGGTAATATGAATAAATTAACATTTGGATAAGGGGTGTATATGAAAGAAGGAAATATTTATACATTTAAAGTAATAATAGATAATACAGGGATGCTTGTCACTGAGACAAGCTACCTGCCTATTAATAAAATACAAGAAGTATTTAAGAATAAAAACGATGTTAAGTTAATTAATAAAGTTTTAGATGAGTGTAGTTGTAAACTAAGTAATATGCATAAATACTTAGAGGATGAGTTAGCTGCTTTAAATTAATTATTTAACAGCTTTAACGTGTAGTCTTTGTCTTGTAAGAATTTTATCGCTTGTTTTTAGTACGAAGTCAGAGTGACTTCTTATCATTTCTAATAGTTGTAGTTTTATATCAGGATCTTCAGCCTCAGTGAAAGCCCCACCTAAATAAGAAATAGCATCTGTATTTAGTCTGAGTGTGCTGGTTTCTGGAGATTCTATAAAATGTATCATGTCTTCCATTAACGGCTCCTACCATTTAACTTTGTGTGACCAGTACCTTGCACTTAGCTTAGAAGGGTTAGCATCTTGTGCATTATGCCTAGCGTAATATGATCTTTTACGAGCTTTATCTTTTTTAGATTTAGGATTTTTACCAGCACCTCTAACACCTTGCTGACCAAAACGAATAGTTTTAACTTTGTCACCTTGTTTAGCTACAACAACATGAGATTTGGTAGGGTGTTTAGGAGTACGTTTAGGTTTATTATAACCAGATACACCTGCTCTGGCTAATCTAGGATCTCTTTTCTTAGTCATGTCTTTCTATAGCCCCTTGTTTTCTTAGCAATACGTTTAGGTTGTTTACTATGTTGTTTGCCTTTTTTAGTATCAGCACGTTTCTTACGAGAAGTAGCTGCATATTCAGACGGTGATAAAGCTTTTATAGCTGCTGAAGGCAGATAACGCTCTCCAGTTTCACTAGACTTCTTACCAGACTTAGTGCGCCACTTCTGTTTTGTCCATGCTTTTAAAGACCTTTGCGATTTCTTTAATGCCATTATTGATTATGCCTTTTATCTTGTTGTTGTTTGATTCTTTCTTTGATTTGTTTTTCACTTTCTACCTCTTGTTGGCTTTGCTTTGCCATGCTTCCTCCTTATAGCTTCTTTACCTCGTTTAGCAATTTCAGCTTGTTTAGATTTGCCAGCTACTTTAGCTCTTTGCTCTAGTACAGTTAGTATTTGTATCTTACGAGCAAAAGGTTTATTTACATTTTTTACTTTACGAACAGTATCTCTAGCGTCTTGGACAGTAGCAAACTTAATACCTACAGTATCTTTAGGATTCTCATCAGTATATAAACGTCTGCCACTGCCCTTGGGCTTTTTGCCTGTCCCTTTTTTAGGGTCTGCCATTCCACTTAACTCCACGATAAGAGCCTGATTTCATCTTAGATTCTTCAGTATTGCCAGAGTGTTTTACTCCTCTATATATACCGCCTCTAACAATCTTTTCATCCTCTTGCTTCTTCTCTTGTACACGAACACCTCTATAGAATTTACCCATAGTATACCTCCAGAAAGTATTGCGTTCCTTCAGCACTATAGCTTACTTCCGTCCCATAAGGGATGAACGTGGTCTTTAGTTTATTTGTAGCCTCCTCCTTTGGCTTTATATTGCTTTGCAAGCATCTGAGCCTTACGAGCAGACCACTGCCCTGGCTTACCGCCCTTAGAACCAGCTTTAATTCTATTAAATAGGTTCTTTCTCATAGTAGGCTTAGTATAATTACCAGCCTGATTAACTTTAGATTTAGCTTTTCTTTTCTTAGCAGCCATTATTCATCCTCATCTTTTTTAATCATTGGATCTCTAAATAAATATTTACTTCCAGCTTCGTTAGCAGGTATTACTCTAACTTCACAGTAAGCTTTAAAGTACCTAGTCTCACCTCTAGTAAAGTTATGTTTATGTACACTTTGATACACTAATGCGTCACGATACTCAAGACAAGAAGTAAGTTCTTGAAAATACAATTCTAATCCAGTTGGTTTGTTAGCAGAACTAAGTAAAACTAAAACAAAGATCATAACAGTGCTCATAATCTTCTCTTCTTAGTTATGGCCTGTCTTCGTTCTGCTTTAGGAGCTACTAACTCCCATGTTAACATTTCTACATCTATTTGATGTGCAGTGCCTAAGACTCTAGCCTTTGTGTTTCTTACATATATTTGTGCTCCATACCCACATCTTTGATGGTTATGTTGCAGCCAAGCTATAGCAACCTTGTGTCTCTTAGCAGGAGGATTAACTAGCTGTAGATTATTCCACTCTCTAAGATCACAAAATAAATTAGGTTGTTCAGGATTATACTCTACTTGTTTAGAAGAGCCTGTACGAGAGCTTGGATTTGTTGATTCGTTTGCTCCTGAATTTTTTCCTGTCTGCTCAAGGATTCGACAATGGCCTGTACTTTCTGTTCCGTCACAGCCACTGCCTGTCCATTCGCCTGAGCCTTTTTTACAGCTTCCTCCGCTATCTGGGCAATCCTTTCACGATCTTCAGAGGCATGTGCAGTGTTAGCCTGTAATACACCCCAAGATACAGCAATAGTAAGTACACCAATTAATAGCGGTAATGCCCATGTAGGGACTTTAATAGTTCCATCACTCATATTATTTCCTTTTATTCATTATTCCCATTACGGATCTTACGCCAAATGACGCTGCTATAATTACAGACAGTGCATACTGATACCACTCAGGCATAGCTTCTAATGCTTTAAATCCTTCCTGTACATATTGTACTGTACTAGGAAAGAAACAAAGTATTAAAGGTACGCTAAATAGCACTGTAAGCCACTCGTCCTTCCATGATTGCTGCGAGGCTCTAGCCATAGCAGTCTCCCAATCAGCAGCAGACTCTGCTTGCTTTACCATTACAGCAGCTTCTGCTTCTGCCTTTGCTTTGGTCTTGGCAGTCTTTCCTTCTAGCCAAGTATTCCCAAGTTTTACTATTCCATCTACTATGGGTAATCCCATTATGCTATACCGTCACTTTCTAAAGCAATCTGTTCTAGTATTGCTTCTTGTTGTTTTTCAAATACAGCCCTGTAATCTTCAAGCTGCATAAAAGGTAAATTATGTTTAGCTTGATGTAGTTGATATATTTTATATACTTTTCCAAGTAATTCTTCTGTATACAAAATCATTAGTAGCTCCATATCCAAGGTCTAGGTCTACTAGGACTACTTGGAATATCATCTAAATGTATAAATCTGCCTTGCCCTTTTTGTTTTATGCCAATACCTTTAAACTTTAGCTCTATAGCCCCCTCAATGAGCCTGTAGGCCTTTTCTCCTTGTACCCCTATATCTACAGCTCTTCCAGTAGTATGCGCCCCAGGAGCCTTCTTACGAGCTTCTATGGGATGTTTAGCACAACGGTAGGCACTAGTTACAGGAAATGCAAAACCCATATCCTCACGTAACTGATCTAATCTTTGCATGAAAGTATCATCCATGTCATACGCTCCACAATGAGTACATCTCATTTCATCCATCGTAAAGTATTTATACATATATAATTTAACCCTATTGTTTATCTGTTCTTACAACTTTAACTTTTAATTTTTTCTTTCTAGCTTCTTTAATCATATTGCTAGTTCCTTTAGACTTACCATCCCAAAAAGCTACTAACATATTTGCATTGTCAGCCATCTGTTTATTACGAACCATTCCTGCACGTTTGCCATATTTCTTCCAATTAGCAGGGTATTCATCTATTTTAAAACCTTTAGAAGTAGCGTATTGTTCTCCTAATGTATCTGCACCTAAAGCTTTTCCTGATATAACTGTTATATCTTGATTATCTCCAAATAATTTATCTAATTCAGATTCCATTAAATTATAATTTTCAAAATCTCTACCTCCAGCAACAATAACATTTACTGTATCTGTATCAGGTTCTAATTTAGAATAATCTTTATCAACTTTTAAATTTCTAAGAACCATTTCAGTTTTAAATTCATGGGGTATGGCATTACCTTTTGGATTTAATTTATAAGATATTTCTCCTGTATTAGTATCATATTCAGCTTTATATAACCTTCCACCGTCAACCGCTATTCCTTCAATATCTTGCCCAGCTTCTACTACTATAGGTTTAATTTCAGAATCTGTTTCTTCTTTTCTTTGTGGTAAGAATCGTACAATTTTATCAAAGTTTCTTTCGTCTTGTACTCCACGGTCGCCAGCTTTATTCATAGAGTCAACACCCTCAGATAAATCTTCTTCAGCAGGTTTAGTATCAAAACCATATAGTTTTTTAATCTCTGCATTAGTTAAAAATTTATAAGGAACCTTTGAAGCAGTTTCATATTTAGCTTTTATTCTTTGTGCAGTATCAGCAGGGATTCTTCTAGGATTAAATTTAGAAGTGTCTAAAGCAGCAAATAATTTAGCTTCTAAAGTATTTACATTATTATCTAAAGGATGATAAAGAAGTTCTTGTCCAAAAGTTATTTGCCTATTAGCAAGAAAATTAGAAGCTTGGTTTATATCTAATAAATTTTTAACATCACTATTTAGTTGCCTGTAAGACATCCCTGGAATAGTTTCTACCACCATATAAAGATCAAGTGGTAGTTGTTGTTGAGGATCTATATCATCTCTCATACTGGCATTATATTGCTGCCTATAAGAATTTAATAAAGCTTGTTGTTCTTGATTTAACTCTGTAGATACTTTTCCTTGAGGGTTTATTTGAGCTTCTACAGCATCTAAAGATTCTGGAGTTACTTTTTGTATAGTAAGTATTCTGCCTCCATAAATTTTACCATCAACCTCAGTTGCAGTAGTTACAACATTATAAGAACCTTTTTCTATTTCTCTTTGTAATGTAGACTGAGGAGTATTTACCTTTATAATATTATCTTCTACAGATTTAAAAAATTCTATTTTATCTTCTTGAGTGAACTCTTCGTTTATTTCTTTTAATCTTTCATCAGAAAAATTAGTATATTTGTTCTTTTCTAAAAACTGTGTATCGTCTAAAAGAAAATACCTAGTAGAAGAATCTTTTAACTCTCTAGATAGTAAAGGTGTATTAGCTCCTTTAAAAGACATCACTTTTGTAGGAACATCAGTTTCCATATAATCTTCTGGAAACAAACCTTTTATTTGAAGATCTATTAATTCTTGATCTAATTCTTTGTTTTGTTCTTCTGCTGCTTTCTTTAACTCTTCTATTTCTTGAGTTCTGTTAAACATAGATTTTTGTTCTGCACTAGGAACTAAAGGCACAGTTTCTTTTTCTATAGTTTCTGTAATCTTAGTAGCTCTTTCTTGAGGATTAACAGGCTCTCTTGCAATATTAAACTCTATAGAGTCATATCCTGCTCTTTGAAAAGCTTCCATAAGTTGCTTACTTAAAACAGCATTACTATAAAAATCAGCAGCCATTCTAAAATTTTCATCTGGTGCTCTATACATACCAGCACCAGGAATACCTAACATTCTTTCATATTCTTTTTGTAAAGATATAAAAGTTTTTTTAAGTTCTGGATCTCTAATACTTTTTACAAACTCTTCATCATTTAATAACTGTGTAAAATGTTTATTAGGATTTAAAGTTCTATTTATTTTATAAGGATTAAGAGTTCTTAAATTACCTTCCTTAGCTAAAGACATTTTATCTGTAGGATTAATATCTACATAAGTACCAAAAGAATTAGAATCATTCTCTATTATATAAACAGGATCTTTTACTTTAGATTCTTCTATAAATAGTTTTTCTCTAATTAACTTTTCATCTTCATCAATATTTAAAACATCATCAATTAAATATTGTCCCGCCTTCTTAAAATAATCTGTAAGTACTTTACCGCCTTTTACAAAGGTTTCTCTATTAGCTTGGTCAATATAAGACTGACCTGTCATTCTATCTATGCGCTCACT
>VTLG01009611.1_pt1 | contig 24830 bp, 55 predicted proteins | sample 4694571 | NCBI WGS metagenome assembly VTLG01 (sample SAMN12604809, study PRJNA352737) | marine metagenome | biome: ENVO:00000447; feature: ENVO:00000209|ENVO:00000569|ENVO:01000036; material: ENVO:00002151; isolation source: viral sequences binned using virsorter ...
TATATATCATATATGCAAGTCTGAAAATTTTTTGGTAGGGCTGTGACATTTTTATCACTGTCAAGACATTTCTCGAAAACAGATACCTTACTTTTTTTCTTGACTGTGCTATTTATGCAACATGCCAAAGATTTTACTTGACTGTTGTATATATGTCACAAAACCTTCCCCTAAAATACATTTAATCTGGTGGAGTATTCGGGGATAAGAGATTAAAAGGATTAATTGGCTGATTTACTTAGGTTTTCACATTGTTACCTATTCATTACCCATAAATTAGGCATATTCAGTTTAATTTAATGTATATTTGAATGTGTTTTTTCATTGTGACTATAATTTTTTTTATAAAATTTTTCAAAATCAATTAAAATCAATAACTTAGTATGTGTTTTTTTTCTTGTCATATATTCAAATAACTGTTCTAATAATAATAGAGCAAAACAAACAAACAAATTGGAGATTGAAAAATGACTGCTAAACTATCTATCCATAATGTCGAAGCTATTGAAGTTGAAAGATCCAAGCCTTTATCAGACACAGTAAAAGATTCACATTACACAGATTTTATTATTACGTGTACTGATGGATCAAAAGTAAGATTTGAATTATTTAGTAAAAGTAAGTTAAAAATTAAGGAGATTAAAAAATGAGTAAATATACTGACGAATTACAAAAGACTGCTACGATTATCACAAATCAAATGCTAGAGCATGGCAGTGATTGGACTAAGTGTTGGACAACAACAGGTAAGGGATTGCCAATTAATGCCACAACTAAAAAACCATATAGTGGTTTTAATGTTTGGAGGTTATTGACTGCTATATCTCAACATGGTTTTACTTCTAATGAGTTTGTTACATGGAACCAAGCTTGTGAGCATTCGGGTTTGAAGAGAAGTGAAAATGGTAAATGGATACCCGAACAAGGCAAAGGTATCAAACGAGATCAATGCAAGAATTATACGACTATCATGGTTTTTAAAAGAATAATAAAAGAAAATAAAAAAACAGGTGAAGATGAAATGAGCCAATTCTGGACAACGTATAATTTGTATAATCTGGATCAAACCGAAGGATTAGAACATCTAGTAGAAACTATTGAAGTACCAGACAAGGCAACAACGATTGATAACGTGCAAGAATTTGTGGACAATTGCCAAGCTGTAATTAAATTTGGAGGTGATCGAGCATTTTATAGTCCCGGCCATGATCATATCCAAATGCCTAACATAGATAGATTTGAAGATAGCTATGGTTATTATGCAACCATGCTTCACGAGCTAGTACATTGGACTATGAAAGAAAACAGAAGTGATCGGCCAAATTCTAGCAGCCATTCTGAATATGCATTTGAAGAATTGGTTGCCGAAACAGGCAGTGCTCTCTTATGTGTTATGTTAGGAATTGAGAGTGAGCCAAGGCCGGATCATGCCAAGTATTTAAATAGCTGGATCAAAGCAATTAAAGATAACCCTAAGGTAATACAGCAAGCATTCAGCAAATCACAGAAAGCAATCGATTATCTTTATAGCTTGCAAGATCAAGAGGAAGTAAAGATAGCAGCCTAGCCTTTTAATCTCCAAAACTAGCCAGTGATTAGATTAAATTCTAACACTGGCATTTTGGGTAGAAGATAAAATTTTTTAGGAGTTAGACAATGGCATATTTTGATAGGTTTGATATTTGTGAAGCTTATTATTTATTCTTTAGAGATTGGCACAATGGACAAACATCCAAAGAATATTTAAGATTGTGTAAAATGCAAAAATATTTTAAACCAAGCCCCTTACTTAAAACCATAGAAGATTTGACAGAGAATGGATATGAGATATACTTGGGTATAGATCAAAAATACATGGACAATCTTAATAAGAATTGGAGTATGTAAAAATGAGGAAACCATACATTGAAAATATTTTATTCTGGAATAAATTAGACAGGGAATTGATTAATATAATAGATGATTGTCAAGAAGCAATAAAAGCTATCCCTAACAATCCAAAAAATATTTATGGTGCTAGGAATTATTCCGATCAAATTAATGATGCCCATACAGTTTTAAAATTTAGATTAAGGATATAAACAAATGAGAATATTTTTTATAATAATACTTTCAACACTAGGTTTACTCATCTTAAATCATTTAGCTAAGTATGGTTTTAATGATGCACCAATCTTTATTAAGATTGCTATGCTAATACCCCTAGCTGGCTGTTGGTTTATGGTGTTTGCTTTCTTAGTTGATATTATGCACGATAGAAAAGGATAGATCTCATGTTTAAAACTCATCAAAAATATATTGGTAGATTTGGTAGAAAATCCCCAGATAATACAGCTAAAATTATAAGCATGGTTTTATTATCTATCCAACAACAATGGAACCAGATAGGCAATCAAATGAGTGATCTAAAAATTAATGGTATTGATTGTAAATATTTATTTGGATCTAAAAGAAAAGGATTTGAATATATCCTAGCCAACAAGAAAGACTTACATAAGGCTATCTATAGCCGTAAGCTACCAATGGCTGAGAAATTACTAGCAGTAGCTAGTATTCCCGGCATTGGATTAGTCAAAGCTGGCTTTGTCTTACAACTATGTCTTGGCAAAGTTGGTTGTCTAGATGTCCATAACCTGAGAAGGTTTGGACTATCACCATCAGCTTTTAAGATGGGCAAAGTAAAGTATGATACTGCATTAGGTAAGGCTAAGTTATATATAAAACTTTGTGAGGATCTAGGTGGCTGTGAATATTTATGGGATAGCTGGTGTAATCTACTAGCTGAGAAGTATCCTAATAAATATAAAGATGGACAACATGTTAGTAGACTGCATCAAGAGTATATAAAAATATAACTTGCAATCATCATGAAAGTATGGTATGATTAATTATAAATTGATGAGGAGATTAAAAAATGTTTGAGATATTTAATAAATTTTTCTGGATTAAAAATACAGAGATAACAAAGATGTTTATGATTAGAAAATTTTTTATGATTAATTTTGCAAAGCATCTTGACAATAATAAATGGCAGTGTGCTATACAAATTAAGCCAATGAAACAATCGTTTATAATTAACAGGATGGGCAAATGATTATCCTACCTGAAGATATGGATGTCCCTTTATCTCGAAGGGATATTCATATCTTATCTAATGTTAGATGGCTGTTAAGAAATCTTAGCATTAGAAATAGCAACCATAAAGAATTTAAAAAGGTTATGGAATTATTAAAACAAATTTCTAGAGGAGAAAAAAAATGAATAACAATATTAAAAATAGAATTAAAGAAATAATAACTGAAGCTAATTCTGGTACGGTTAATAAAGATAACAAGCATACCAAAGGATGGTCTATGCTAGGTATAATAGATCAGATTGAAAAAGAATTTAGCTCAGTTGATAAGGATATGATCAAAGATTTTATCATAAAAGATATTTGTGGACTTGACAAAGTAAAATAAATATGATACTATTAATTATAATAAAGAAAGGAAAGTAAATGAGTAACATACACAATGAAAGATTAATGGAAGATTTGTTTTATAAACACCTAGAAGTACAGGAAAAAATATTTGGTGAAGGTGATTCAATGGCAGAGATACTAGCACTAGGACTAGCTCAAAAAGAATTTGAGGAGATGGAGTAATGGATATTGATAAAATTGAAAAGGCTGTTGATAATATGATTAACGGTTGGGACTTATATACTCTCATGAACTTTGCCTTTCAAGATAGATTAGAATATTTTCTTGAGAGTGCTGATAAAGAAGAAGTAGACGAATTATTAAAGGAGTTTGGTTAATGTTTAATCAAGTATTTAAATTAATGATTGGCATAACTGTGATAGCTATGTTATGTATAATATTCCTTTATTATGGAGGGCATTATGATACACTATGAAGTAACTTTACCTTGTGATAATTGTAATGATGGTCAAACCGAAAGTGTTATGGGAGGATACACACCTGATAGATGGATGGAGTATAGAGAGACTGAGTGCTTTGAGTGTGAAGGTACAGGTGAATATACCTTACAAGAAGTAGCAGAACTCTATGAAAACACTCAAGAATTATTAGAGGACTATCCGACTGCACTAAATGTAAGGCTTGTAGCATGAATGACTTAGTTAAAATCCACCTACCACACAATGATCCTTATATTATGGGGAAAAAGCCTGAAGTAAAACGTATAATAAATGCAACTATAGATAAAGTAAAAGCTATTGCTGATCTAGCTGATGATAGTAATGTAAAGTATTTATGTGAGGAGGTAATAGCTGACCTCGAAGATTTAAAATTGGAGGTGCATAAGTTATAGTTGACATTCCATTGGAGGTATGTTATAATTAAATTATGGAGAGCATGGCTGGTGAATAATATATATTTAAGTATGTATTAAGGTAGCTTAAACTACCTAATGGTAGGTTCAATTCCTATCCTCTCCACTTTAATTACTAAGTAATTCCCTCGTAGGAGAAGGTAATGGATGAGATAGAAATGTATAAGAAAAATATAGCAGACCTACAAGAACAACTACAAAAAAGTTATATTAGAATCAAAGACTTAAACAAAGAAGTTAATAAGTTAACTAAATTGTTAAACATATTATTAGGGAAAGCTCAATGACTAAAGAAGAATTACAAGCAGAAATGGACACACTTCCTAGTCAACACTCTGAGTTCCTTATAGGATGGTTGATGTCTCAAGTTGTACACCTGACAAATTTAATTGAGGAGAGGAGCCATGAAGAAAAGAGATCCCAATTGGAAATGGTTACGAGCATTAAGCCATAAAATAGTTCTTGCAAAGAAGGGAAAAGGAAGTTATAATAGAAAAAGTAAACATCGAAAAGGAGAAGTAACATGAGTATGGAACTAACTTTCCATAATGTATCGGCCATAAACTATATGGCAAAGCCTAGTCGTATCACTAAAGATAAATATTATATTGATATGATTGTTACATGTGATGATGGAACCGAAGAAGTGATTACTTTTTTTAGTGAGAAAGAAGTTTCGATAGAGGAGACAAACCATGAAACTTAGATTTAACTTTAAGAATGTAGAAGAAGTACAAGATTATGTTAACACTAATCCTTTAGCTGATCGATGGGCTATGCCTATGATTGAAGAGTGGTTAACCTCATCATCTGTAGGAAGTGAGGATGATGAAGAAGCCTTTACTGAATTGAATGAGTGGCTTGAAGATGAATTAGAAACTCTTGAAGAGGGTTATCAAGAGTTTATTGAAAGCTACAGATGATTGATAAGCAAAATATCATAGACAATCTCAAGAATGTATATGACCCAGAGATACCATCTGCTAGTCTATATGATTTGGGATTGATCTATGATATTGCTATCAATGAAAGAGAGTATGAGGTTTCTATTAGACATACATTGACAAGTGCCTTCTGTCCTTTTGCTGATCAGATTGTAGCTGATATTAGGCAAGCAGGGTACGTAGAAAATGTTCGTAGTGTACAGGTAGAAACTACTTTTGACCCACCGTTTACTATGGAAATGGTTCCAGAAGAAACAAAATTAATGTTAGGATGGATGTAATATGATACTTAGTCCTCAACGTATCCAAGAAATAAAAGATAAAGCTTTGACAAATTTAAAGAAGGCTGACAACAGTCGGGGTGACTTTGATAAAGAAAAGTTTTGGTCACTCTATAGGGCTGATGTTAGAGAATTACTTTCAGCTATCAATTCATTGGAGGGAAAAGATGATTAAACATAAGTATGTTTGTAGTGAGTGTGGGTATGTACATAAGGAAGATATGCCTGAAGGCTTTGAGTGTCCCATTTGTGGATGTGAGGAGTTTGAAGACCTCACAGACTATGATGATGAGTAGTGCCAAGCATAGATGTGCTGAGTGTGGTTCAGATAATATTGAATGGACGGTAGACCTTGATGATCCTACACCTTGGGATTATTATACCTGTCTTGAGTGTGATTACACCGATCAAAAAAACTATTTTAAAGGGAGACAATAATGGCTGATGAAGAAGTAGAAGTACAAGAACCTGATGAAAAAGATTTAAAAATTCAAGAGCTTGAAAAAGAACTTGAACAACATAAAAAATTATTTAACATACATCGTGCAGGGTTACAGCCCTACCTTGATGGAATAATTAAAGAAGTAGTTTCTAAATTACAAATCACTTATAAGGAGAAGTAAATGTTAATAGCATTTTCCATAATAACAAATCTTATTTTTTACATAGAGAACAAAGAGTTCTTTGATGAGGTACATCAACAGACAACCACTAACCCTGATCTGGAATGGAATTATGTGGGGAAACAAAAGGTTAACCCCAATGTTAAATCTATTACAGTCGGAGATGACTACATTTATTTTAGATTGGAGGAGAAGTAAAATGAATACCATTGAAGGTAAGGTATGGGGTACTACAGAGCCACTGCTTCAATCACCAGCTATAGAGATACATAGGATTAGGGTAAATCTGGGAGGATATTGTTCACAACATAAACATCAGTCCAAGATCAATGCCTTCTATGTAATTAAGGGGGAGTTAGAGATTCAGAGATGGAAGGATTATGGTCTATGTGACAGCACTCATCTGTTTGCTGGTAATATGTCCGTTGTACCAGCAGGGGAGATGCACAAGTTCATAGCTCATCAAGAGACAGAAGCCTTGGAGATTTACTGGGCTGAGTTAAATCATAATGATATACAGAGGGAAAATGTAGGAGGAATATAATGGATATCATAACACTATTATTATTACTTTTATTATAGGAGGACTTTAACATGAACATGGTGGATTTTATACTTGATCTATTAATAGCAATGTTTACTTGATGAAATTAATATTAACAACCTTGGTTGTAAGTTTCATATTAATTTCATCAGTTAAGGCAGATGATTTTGATTGTCTGGTTGAAGCTCTCTACCATGAAGCTAGATCAGAAGACATGATACCTATGCTGGCAGTAGCTAATGTAATACTTAATAGAGTAAAACATAAGAAGTTTCCAAATACTATTTGTAAAGTAGTACATCAAGGTAAGTATTGGAAAGGTAATCCTGTCAGAGATAGATGTCACTTCAGTTACTGGTGTGATGGTAGGCCCGAAAAGTTTACAGATATAACAGGATTAATAAAATCTATTAATGTTGCAGAAATGTCACTGAAGGGGATACAAGTAAGACAAACATCACAGGCAACACACTATCATGCCTACTATGTAACTCCAAAGTGGGCTTCAAATTCTGCCTTCAAGGTACTAGGACAATTAGGTACTCATATTTTTTATCTTGACAACTCTAATTAATTATGATATACTATGTAGTATCTTAATAGGAATTTACTATGGATAATAATTATATAAATACATTACTTAAACATATTACATTATTAAAAGAACAATTAAAAGATAAAGATAATACTATTAATAAACTTAGAAAAGAACTATCAATAGTAAAACAAACTGAAGCTAACCAAAAATGGATAGAGCTAGATGACTAAAAATTTATGGCAGAAAGAACGTCAACATTTATTTAGGGATCTTGTCAAACAATATGGTGAGGAAGGGTATACTCAGAAGGAATCTAAGAAGCTTGCTAAACAAGAGATAAATGAGATCATGGAAGACAAGGAAGACTTTGTAAGGAACATCTGGAAGGAGACTTATAGAGATGTCTAGATGGGAATTGATTCTTATTAAAGAGATGGGAGATATTGTGGTAGATACCTACCCAACCAAGAGACAGGCTGAGAAAGCAATGAAAGATAGGGATACTTTGTGTCGCCACATGGGGTATGAACCAGACCTCACATACAAACTCAGAGAGGTGAAGGAGAAGAAATGAGTCAACAGTGGTTAGATAGAGGGGGTTGTCCTAGCTGTGGTTCCAGTGATGGTAATGTACCACATGCAGATGGACATTCCTATTGTTTTAGTTGTAAAAAATATTTTAAAGCAGGCATAGCAAAGGTCATTCCAATGGTTGAAAAACATTCAGATGTTTCACACAGTTCTATGATAGGAACAGTATCAGAAATTACTGACAGAAAAATTAGCAAAGAGACAGCAAGGAAATATGATACTCAGATAAAACAGACAGGCAATAGTATCAAGTATCATATCTATCAATACTATGACAAACATGGTAATCCTATTGCTAAAAAAATAAGGGAGGTAGAAACAAAAAGGTTCTGGTCTGAGGGAAACTTAGCTGATGCTGGATTGTTTGGTCAGCAGTTATTTAATCAGGCTGGAAAATACATTACGATCTGCGAGGGTGAAGTGGATGCCATGTCTGCCTATGAAATACTGGGGAGCAAGTGGCCTGTAGTTAGTATCAAGAACGGCGCACCTAGTGCAGAAGAAAACTGTAAAAGATCTCTGGAATATCTAAGTAAATTTGAAAATGTGGTACTGTGTTTTGACAATGATGAGCAGGGAAAGGTCGCGGCTCAGAAAGTAGCACAGTTGTTTGAACCTAACAAATGCAGGATTATGTCTCTGGATCTTAAAGATCCCAATGAATATCTCAAGGCCGGACAGAAGGAAAAGTTTAGTCAGGCATGGTGGAATGCCAAGACCTATACACCAGCAGGGATTATAAATCTGGCAGATCTGGGAGATAGTCTGTATGAGGAAGAGTTTTGTGAGACATGTCTTTATCCTTGGTCTAAGATGAACGACAAGACCTATGGCATGAGGACAGGGGAACTGGTATGCTTCACCTCTGGTGCTGGCATGGGTAAGAGTAGTGTCATCAGGGAACTAATGCATCATATTATGAGTATCACCAAGGATAACATTGGGTTGTTATGCATGGAGGAGAACACCAAGAATACAGCATTTAATATCATGTCGGTGGAAGCCAACGCTAGGTTATATATTAGGGAAGTCAGGGAAAAATATTCCAAGAAAGAGATGAGAGAATGGCAGGACAAAACTATTAATAGTAAAAGGTTTTTTGCCTTCGATCATTTTGGATCTATATCCAACGATGAGATACTGGACAGGGTACGGTACATGGCTAAGGCTCTGGATTGTAAGTGGATATTTCTGGATCATCTCTCCATCTTGGTATCAGGGAATGAAGAGTTTGGGGATGAAAGAAAATCCATTGATGTTCTTATGACTAAGTTAAGATCTCTGGTGGAAGAGACAGGGATTGGTCTTCTGCTTGTCTCTCATCTTCGCAGACCTACTGGTGACAAAGGACATGAGGATGGCAGGGAAGTATCTCTCTCTCATCTGAGGGGATCAGCAAGCATTGCTCATCTGTCCGACAGTGTGATAGCTCTGGAACGTAATCAACAGGCAGAAGACGAACAACAAGCCAACACAACTACAGTCAGGGTACTGAAGAACAGGTACTCTGGTGACACTGGCATTGCCTGTTACTTGTACTATGACAGGGACACAGGTAGAATGTCTCAGGTTGACAATCCTTTTATGGAAAATGATGATGAGTAATAATTTTAAACATAGAGTAGGGTTACAATCTAAATTAAAAGCAATGGAGAATTATGTATCAAAAGGATATTATGTATTTGATGAAACTAATCAAGGACCAATAGATTTTATAGCTATTAATTTGGAAGGGGATATAAATTTTCTTGAGTGTAAGACATTGGCTAGAAGAAAGGATGGATCAAAAATTAATCGAATATTAACTGACAGTCAAAAAAAATTAAATAAAATATTTAATTCAAAAGGATATCCATCAATTAAAATTGTATATAATGAGGTTGACAATGAAGAAAAAATCTGATATAAGAACATCATCAATCAATCAGATGACAGGATGGTTAGCCAAGAACATACCAGATTTAATGGTTAAATCAGATTGGACTCATCAGGACTTTGATATAGAAGGAGTGGTGAACGGCAATGGAGTTAAATCTTTTTATATGGTTGAGGTCAAGGAGGGATGGGTAGGTACATGGCCTACAGAGTGGACAGAGTTAAGGATACCCTATAAAAATAAAAAGGTTCTTGATGTTTGGCAACAGAAGTATAAGGATGAACTACTTACATTTATTATTTTTAGTAAAGACTTAAAGAAGGCATGGCATGTACCAGCAGATATTATTTTACATGCTGAAGCAAAACAAATTCATGATACCAATAAATTATTCTTTCGTATTGATGTTAGAGATATTTATCAAACGGATATGACATATGACAATAGCAGTAGTTGATATTGAAACAGATGATCTTAATGCTACAAAGATACATTGCATAGTAGCTAGGTCTTACTCTTCTGATAAGGAAAAGGTATGGGTTGGTGAAGAGTGTGGTCAGTTTGCTGAATGGTCTGGACAAATAGATCAGTTCATTATGCATAATGGTATCAGCTTTGATGCTCCTATACTGAACAGGTTAACAGGATCTAATATTAAATTGTCTCAGGTTAGGGATACTCTTATTGAATCTCAATTATATAATCCCATCAGGGAGGGAGGACATTCTCTTGAGGCATGGGGAGAAAGACTTCACTTTCCCAAAGGAAATATGACTGAGTTTAAATACTACAGTCCAGAGATGCTGGAGTATTGCAAGAAGGATACGGAGTTAACCAGCAAGCTCGCCAAGACTATGGAAAAAGAAGGGAAGAAATTTTCCATACGCTCTTATGAAATGGAAAGAAAAGTTAGGGCTATTATAGATCAGCAACAGAAGAATGGGTTTGCATTTAATATAAGAGAAGGAATGCTTTTACTGGCTAGACTTGAAGATGAAAAACATCAACTTGAAAAAGATGCGGAAGAAATGTTTAAGCCTGTCATCACCTACTCACCTGTTAAAAAGATACCCAAGAGTACGCCTTTTAATATTGCGAGCAGGAAGCAGATAGCTGAACGCCTGATGGAACTTGGTTGGAAGCCTGAACACTACACTGATAAAGAAAATGTTATTGTCTCTGAGGAAATATTATCCAAGATAGATATGAAGGAAGCTCAGATGTTCAGTAGGTATTTTCTTCTACAGAAAAGAACAGGCTTACTCAAAGCTTGGGTACAGGAATGTCAGGAAGATGAGAGGGTCAGAGGCAGGGTGCTTACACTCAAGACCGTGACAGGCAGGATGGCTCATCACTCTCCCAACATGGCTCAAGTACCAGCTTCTTATTCTCCCTATGGAAAAGAATGCAGGGAACTATGGACAGTTTCCAATCCCGATACTCATGTCTTGGTAGGGACAGATGCCAGTGGTCTGGAGCTACGTTGTCTGGCTCATTATATGAATGATCCCAAGTTTACCAAGGAGGTTCTTACAGGTGATGTACACACAGCTAACATGAAAGCTGCTGGATTAACAGACAGGGATCAGGCTAAGACTTTCATCTATGCCTTTCTCTATGGAGCAGGACCAGCCAAGATTGGTAAGGTAGTGGGAGGTAATGCCAAGACAGGACAACAACTCACAGCTAAGTTTTTATCCAACATGCCCAAGCTTAAAACATTAAGAGATAATGTTACTGCGGCTGCTGAAGTAGGACCAATCAAGGCTCTTGATGGGAGAAACTTACACATAAGATCACCTCATGCTAGTCTTAATACTCTTCTTCAGGGGGCTGGAGCAATCGTATGTAAGCAGTGGTTGGTTCACATGGATGAACATATCAGAAAGACAGGAGTGGATGTCAAACTTGTAGCTTCAATACATGATGAGTATCAGTTTGAGGTAGCCAAGAAAGATGTGGAAAGATTTGGAAAGATAACCAAGGATGCCATGCTGGAGACAACCATGACACTGGATATGAAGTGTCCTCTTGACTGTGAATATAAGGTTGGAAACACATGGGCAGAGACACACTGATGAAAGAACAACTAGAGTTATTTAATGATATCAAATCTATAGATACTTCTAATGGAACTAAAATTTGTAAAAAATGTAATGAAGAAGTGGCAACAGATAGTTTTCACAGGGTTTACTATAGAAAGAATGGAACAGTTAGATATTCCAATGTTTGTGAAAGGTGTGTTACAAAAGCTAACAACATTAGAAAAAAACTTAGAGAGACATACCCCTATCCTTCAGACAAGTATGTGTGTCCAATATGTTTAACAAGACCAACACAGCAACAGGACACAAATATTATTTTAAAACATAATTCTTTTTGTATGGATCACGATCATGAGACAGGAGAATTTAGAGGATGGTTGTGTCATTTATGTAATGCTGCGCTTGGATGGTTTGAGGATGATCCTAATCGAATAAGAAGGGCATTAAATTATTTAGAAAAAAGTGTTTGACATTTTAAAAAAAGTATGTTATACTTATTCAACAATCAGAAAAGGAGAAAGCCTTCAAAGAAAAATTTAAAACCTAAGTAACTATTTCATGTCACAACAGCGTGACGATTTTAAAGGAGAACATAAATGAAAGATCCTATTTATATAACAGGTAAGTGTCACTATGCGTGTGTTGTTGAACCTAATACTAGGTATGATCCTGTGTGGTCAATTCAAGTTGAGGTCAATGACGACAATCGTAAGACTATTGAAGCAGCTAAGTTGCCCGTCAATAACAAAGGTGATGATCGCGGAGATTTTGTTACGATTAAACGTAAAGTAAACAGGGCTGATGGTACTGAACGCAAAGCTCCCTTTGTTAAAGATTCACAGAATAATTTGTGGAATGGGAAGATGATTGCCAACGGCAGTGTAGTTAATGTGAAGGCGGTTCCTTATGATTGGAACTATGCAGGTAAGTCTGGTGTTTCTGCTGACTTGGCTGCTGTTCAGGTAGTAGACTTTATTGAATACACTGGAAGTCAAGTCGAAGATTTTGATGTGGTTGAAGGTGGATATGTAAACACTGAAGCTCAAGAAATTCCCTTTGCTTCTTAACCCCTAAGGAGACTTGGAGGGTGGTAGACTACAGTTGGTTTATCGCCCTCCATTTTTTAGTAAATTATTAAAGGACAGATAGATGAACATTATAAAACTTAATAAGTATACAATTTCGTATATTATATTAATTGTTTTAATTAATATTGGATTCAGTTTTGTTCCATTAGTTCCGATATTTGGAGAAATGTTTCCTCCTCTTTCATTAGCTGTTGGATTAATTTTTGTAGCTAGAGATTTTGCACAACGGGAAATTGGTCACAAAGTTATAGGAGCTATGCTCATTGCTGGTCTTCTATCGTACATTATGGCTGATCCTTTTGTAGCTATAGCCTCAGTAACAGCTTTTATAATATCTGAATTTGCAGATTGGGGAATTTATACATGGACTAAAAAACCTTTTGCTCAAAGGATTTTAATTTCAAGTATCATATCTACTCCCTTAGATAGTGGAATATTTTTGGCAATGATTGGTCATTTCTCAATTCTTAACACAGCTTTAATGACTATTGCTAAAATGATTGGTGCGATAGTTGTTTGGAAATTAGTTAATGATCGTAAGGTATAGCTTTGAATTGAATGCAAGTTGCCCAGTAGATAATCTGGGTGACTTGTATGATGTTGAAATAACATCACCTAAAATTATTCCTGTAGAGGATATTTTAATGGCAGTAGAAACAATAAATAAAAATGATTTTCAAGAGCATATCACTACTGCTTTAGCAAGAGAACTTTCAGCAAGAGTAAAAACTGTTGGGTATCATAGTGGTATAAAGGTAGTGTGTAAGTCATGATACACTATCATGGAACACCCTTGACTCCACGTTCAGAGTTATGGACAATGAGTGGTAAACATTTCTGTGTATCTTTTGTTGATCATAGAGACGCAGACATCTGTTTTAATATAGGTCAAAGTGTTATGTGGGACAACGGAGCTTATAGTTTTTTTACTAAAGGTATTGAAATAAATTTTGATAAGTTTTATAAGTGGGTTGAACCACGTTTGGGACATCCTCATTGGGCTGTTGTTCCTGACATTATTGATGGTGAAGAAGAAGACAATCTTAAATTAATAAATCAATGGCCTTTTCGTAAGGAATGTGCCGCTGTTGTTTGGCACTTATCAGAATCTATAGATCATCTTTTTAAATTAATTGATTTGGGATTTGGAAAAATTGCTTTTGGTTCAAGCAAAGAGTATTGGAAAGTGGGATCAAAAGATTGGGAAAAAAGAATGGATGAAGTGTTTAATTCTTTAGCTAAGAATGGATCTATTCCTTGGATACATATGATGAGAGGACTATCTTTAGGTGGTAAAAGATGGCCCTTTGCTTCAGCAGACTCTGCTAATGTTGCAAGAAATTATTCTCAAAGAGAAGTTACGGCAGAATATATGGCTAGACAAATTGATTCTAGTCAGTGTCCTGTGGTCTGGAAATTAAAACATACACAACAGGAATTAATGAAATGAAAAAAATTGATACTCTAGTTGAAGACATCTATAATTTATTTTCCTTTGATCCCATTGATATGAATGAGGAAGAGGTGGATAAATATATAGATACCTTTGGGGAAATGCTCAAGGTTCACATCAAAAAGTTTATGTACGAACAGCCCAGAGCTAATGGACATCTAAGGTTGTCAGCTATTGGTAAACCTGACAGACAACTATGGTATGATATAAATACTACTACTTCTGAATCTTCTCTTACACCTAGTACAAGAATTAAATTTCTTTATGGATATATATTGGAAGAGTTATTACTTCTTTGTTCTTCCATTGCAGGTCACAAGGTAACAGACCAGCAGAAAGAAGTTGAGGTAGAGGGAGTAATGGGACATCAGGATTCTATGATAGATGATGTTCTTGTTGATTGTAAAAGTGCATCAACTGTTAGTTTTCAAAAGTTTAAAAATAATAATTTATTGGAGGATGATCCCTTCGGATACATCGCTCAGATTTCAGCTTATGCTGAAGCTAATGGAGTTAATGAAGCAGCTTTCTTAGCTATAGACAAATCTACTGGAGAGATATGTCTCACTCCAGTTCATTCAATGGAGATGATTAATGCTGGTGCAAGGGTTAAATTTCTTAAAGGAATGGTTACTAATGGTAATATCCCTGATAGGTGCTATACTCCTGTACCTGATGGCAAGTCTGGTAATCTTAAGCTTCCCTTTGGTTGTGTTTATTGTGGTCACAAAAAGGAATGTTGGTCGGATGTTAACCAAGGAAGGGGAATACGTGTCTTTGAATATGCAAAAGGTAAAAGATACTTGGTGCAAGTTGGCAAAGAACCTGATGTCCCTGAAGTAGTTAATTGGTAATGCATTGGGAATGTAAAAGCAAACCAGACCTAACTCAATTTGGATTTGTATATTGTATTACAAATAATAAAACAGGTAAAGCTTACATAGGATGTAAGCAATACTTTAATTATAAAAAAAGAAAGAGAAAATCAGAATCAAATTGGAAAGCATACATGGGATCAAGTAAGCATTTGTTAGAAGATATAAAGAAGATTGGTAAAAAGAATTTTAAGTTTGAAATTATGGGAGAGTTTAAGAACAAGAGAAGCTTGAGATATTATGAATGTTATTATCAAATGAAACATAATGTCTTGACTGAAACTCTGGAAGGAACAGATGAACCAGCTTTCTATAACAATTATGTAGGTGGAAAGTTTTTTAGACCAGTTCAAAAAAGCTGCCATGTTGATTGATGTATCTGTAGATTCTCTTTATGAGCTTACTGAAAAAGATGCACATAAAAGTTTATATCTTGCAGTAGTTATTCAGGCTTTACTGGACATGACTAAACCTGAAGTAGAGGGAGAGGACAATGAAATAAAAATTCAAAGAGATCAGGCACACGCATGGATCTTTGCTTCAGTTGGAGTTACATGTGATGATTTTGAAACTGTGTGTCATTATGCTGGTGTGGAACCACAAAAAGTTAGAAGTTTTGCATGTGAAGTTATTGTATCAGGAGATGTAGAAAATGTCAGAAGAAGATTTAGTTCCATTATCTACTAACATAAATCCATTTAATGTACAGGTAGGAGGAGATCACTACAAAGATTGTGCTATACAACCTACAGTTTATTCTCATTATAATAATTTAAATACCTGTGAAGCTAACATTGTAAAATATATAACCAGACATAATAAAAAAGGAGAGGGTAAGGAAGATATACTAAAAGTAATACACTATGCACAATTGCTTTTAGAATTAGAATATCCAGAGGAAGACAAGCAACAAGATTTGTTTAATGATTTAATAGGGGAAAGGGGAAGGCATGTTTAAATCCAATCGTAATCCACAATTCAGATCCAAGTTTAGTGAGGATATATTTTACACTAAGTATTCTCATGAAGGTGCAGAAACATTTCATGAGTTGGCCTGTACACTGGTGGAAGATGTCTGTCAAACCAATCTAAGTAAAGACGAGAAGGAAGCCTTGATAGATCACATCTCCAATCTCAGGTTCTTGCCGGGAGGAAGATATCTTTATTATGCAGGTAGAGATAAGAAGTTTTTTAACAACTGCTATCTACTTAAAGCAGAGGAAGATACTAGAGAAGATTGGGCCAACTTGTCTTGGAAGTCTGAGTCTTGTCTGATGACAGGCGGTGGTATTGGTGTGGACTACTCTATGTATAGATCTGAAGGACAAACTTTGAAGGGTACAGGTGGTGTAGCTTCTGGTCCCATACCTAAGATGCAGATGATTAATTCGATAGGTCAGAAAGTTATGCAGGGAGGATCAAGAAGATCTGCTATCTATGCTTCTCTTAATTGGAAGCACGATGATGTCGATAAGTTTCTGACTGCTAAGAACTGGTTTGATATGCCAGTAGGAAATACAGGTAAGACTTTGTTTGATATTAAACAAGATGACTTTAACTTTCCTGCACCTCTGGACATGACCAACATCAGTGTAAATTACGATACCGAATGGTTGTTAAATTATTGGGAGAAAGGAGATCTAGGACATGTCTTTAGGACTAATGTATGTCAGGCTCTTAGAACAGGTGAACCGGGTTTCTCATTCAACTTTTTTGAAAAAGAAAATGAAACTCTCAGAAATGCGTGTACTGAAGTTACTAGTGAAGATGATAGTGACGTATGTAATCTTGGCAGTCTTAATTTTGCTCGCATCGATGACCTTAATCAGTTGCAAGAGGTCGTTGAACTTGCCACAAAATTTCTATTGTGCGGCACTCTCAGAGCAGCACTCCCCTATGAGAAAGTGTATGAGGTTAGAAATTCAAATAGACGTTTAGGACTTGGCTTGATGGGTCTTCATGAGTGGTTGATACAACGTGGACACAAATATGAAACCACACCAGAGTTACATAGGTGGTTCAAGGTATATGAAGCTGAGTCAGATAAGATAGCTAGATCTTTTGCCAACACACTTAATATCTCTGTGCCTGTAGCTGTGAGGGCTATTGCTCCTACAGGAACTATAGGTATTTTGGGAGGAACTTCTACTGGAGTAGAACCTATTTTTGCTGTGGCTTTTAAAAGAAGATATCTGAAAAATAAACGATGGCACTATCAATATGTGGTGGACAGTGCGGCACATGAAATGATAGAACTCTATGATATTAAACCTGAAAGTATAGAGTCTGCTCTTGATCTTGTAACCAACTATGAAAGGAGATTAAACTTTCAGGCAAATGTTCAGGAGTATGTGGACATGGCTATCTCTTCTACTATTAATCTTCCAGCATGGGATACGGAGGATAACAATGAAGGAAAGGTAGAAGACTTTGCTCAGACCTTGGCTAAGTATGCACACAGGTTAAGAGGATTTACCTGTTATCCTGATGGATGCAGAGGAGGACAGCCTCTTACCAAAGTGCCATACTCTGAGGCTCTGGAAAAATTAGGAGAAGAATTTGAGGACAACATTCAGGCTCATGACATTTGTCAGATAAGTGGCATGGGTGGATCATGTGGAGTTTGATAATGAAAGAGATAGACATAAAAAAGGAATGGATTGAAGAAGCCAACCACAAGTCTAAAGAGATGGGAAAATTAAATAATTCTATAACTTATGGTAAAGGAAATATCAGTGGCTTTCTAGGAGAAATCATGACATTACATTCTCTTTCAGAAGGAGAGATATGTAATACATATGATTTTGATATTTTATATGGGGATAAAAAACTGGATGTCAAAACAAAAAGAACAGGGGTGATTCCCAAAGACTACTATGATTGTTCTGTAGCATCCTACAATACTAAACAAAAATGTAGTCACTATATTTTTACAAGGATTTTAAATGATCTTACCAAGGGATGGGTCTTGGGATGGATGTCTAAAAAAGATTATTTTAATAAGGCTCGCCTTCTAAAAAGGGGGGAACAGGATGGGGACAATGGCTTTATTGTTAAAGCAGATTGTTATAATCTTCCTATAAATAAATTACATCCTATTGAAATTTTAAAATAAAGACTTGTCAAATAGATAAAAGTATAGTATAATATACATATATAGAATGCCAATAGTGGGTTCTATAAACTCTTGCTTAATAAGGAGAATGCTATGAATGTAAGATTAGAAGGTAATTGGAAATTCCTTAACACTCCTTCTTTACTAAACTTTGAGAGAAGGGCCATAGGCTATGACAGGTTATTCAGAAGAATAATGGAGATGCCTGAGAATGATAACCAAAGTTATCCCCCTCATAACCTGATTAAGGAATCAGACACAGAGTTCAGGATTGAATTGGCTTTGGCTGGCTTTACCAAAGAAGAAGTTAAAGTGGTTCAGGAAGAACAGACATTAACCATAAGTGGAAACAACTCTGAGAAGGAGGGCAACGAAAACATTCTACATAAAGGCATAGCAAGTAGAGCTTTTTCAAAAATATTTCCTCTTCATGAGAATATCGAAGTCACAGAAGCATCGTTTGAAAATGGGATGGTTATCATCAAGCTCAGACAGAATATTCCAGAAGATAAAATGCCAAAGCTCATTGAATTTAAATAAGGAGATAGGGAGGGTATTCATTGAGTGCCTTCCCTTTTTATAGGAGAACACTGTGAAAAAGAATGAAAAAATAAATACAGTTTTTATAGGCTATGATCCCAAGGAAAAATCTGCCTGTACTGTATTGAAATATATTATTGAGGCAAACTCTCCCAAACCTATTCATGTTAAATTTCTTAGGAAAGATATTCTTGAATTGATGGGAATGCACTATAGACCTTATGAGATTGTCAATGGGCAGTACATAGATAAGATAGATCAACGTCCCTTCTCTACTGAATTTAGTTTTAGCAGATTTCTTATACCTGCTCTGATGATGTATGAAGGATGGGCTTTGTATATGGATTGTGATATGTACCCTCGAATAGATATCAATGAAGTCTTTGAAGAATATAACGATGACTTCTTTCCCCTCTATTGTGTTAAGCATAAGTATGAACCTCTTGATCAGTATAAGATGGATGGTAGAGAACAGACAAGTTATCCAAGAAAGAACTGGTCAAGCTTTGTCCTTTGGAATTGTGGTCATAAATTAAATAGAAAAATAACTCCAATGGAAGTTAACAACAAATCAGGATCGTACCTACATCAGTTTAAGTGGTTGCCTGATAAGGATAGTGCTATAGGAACTATGCATGAGGAATGGAATTGGTTGGATGGTCACTCATCTGAAGAGATAGAACCAAAGAATGTACACTTCACAACAGGTGGTCCTTGGTTTAAAGAGTGGAGTGTTAAACGTCCTATTGATGGACAGTATGCAGCCGAATGGAACGTAGATTATTCTTACTTATTATTGAGAGATAAAATAGATGAAGTATAAAATTGTTACAGCCTTTGATGAAAACTTTTTACAACACAGTACTATTAATCTTCTTAATGAATTTAAAAATAATTGGGATAGTGCTTTAGAATTTCATTGTTATTATCATGATCTGGATTTAAGTAATTACTCATTACCTAAGTCACCTAATATACACTATCATAATCTTATGGAGATAGAAGATTATCCAAAATTTCTTAAAGCTTTTGCCAAGCATGATGGAACTGAAGGTAAAACAATTCAGTATAATGAAGCTCTTAATCCTATTAAGTTTGTTCCAAAGGTTATGTCTTTAACCGAATGTGCTTTCGATCATAGTGGATGCTGGTTATTCTGGTTAGACCCTAGCACTATTAATATTAAAACAATTAAAGAAAAAGATATTGATTCTTTATTTCCTGAAAGCTCAGAGAATGTAGATCTTATAACAGTAAAAGATCAAACCTATTTTATGGCTTTTAATTTAAGCAGACAAACTCCTGTTGATTTACTAGGAGATTTACGAGGAGCTTATAGTTCAGGAGAATTTTTAAATTACAGAGAGTGGCATGATGTCTTTATTACAAATAGATTAAGAACTATCTATGAAGCTCATGGTATGAAAACACATGAAATAGATCTTGATAAATCTCCTCTCTCTGAAATGATTGTCAGTCTGACTGATAGAAAGAACTTAGGAGTTAGAGATAAAGATGGTCAACGTATTATTAAATTGTCGGATACTGAAACATCTCCTGACATACTTCCTAATAGATACAAACAACTGGCAGATATTATAAGGTTCTACAAACCCAAGTGTATTCTGGAGACAGGCACATGGAATGGAGGAAGAGCTATAGAGATGGCTCTTGCTTCTTTTAAATATAATGATTCAGTTCACTACATGGGATATGATCTTTTTGAAGATGCAACTATAGAGACAGATCATGAGGAGTTTAATGTTAAACCTCATAATACAATGGAAGCAGTCAGAAAAAGACTGAATGAATTTACAGAACATATGAAGGAGAAAGAAGATAAAACATTTACTTTTGAACTAACCAAGGGAAATGTTAGAGAAACACTCAAAAAATTAATCAGAACAGAAATTATTAGTGATGTTGACTTTGCCTTGATAGGTAGTGGTAACAGTAAGAAAACAGTAGAAGCAGAATATGACGTACTTAAATATGTTCCTGTTGTTGTAGCTGATCATTACTTTACCAAGGATGAGGATGACGAAGGGATTCCCCCTGAGAAATACCAAGGAGTGAAGGATGTTTTTGCAACAGTCAAAACAAAAAAGGTTGATGCTCAAGAAACAACTGACGATGGCTGGACAACATTCGATGAGAAGTCCACTACTAGAAAATATCTATTACCATCTGGTGACAAGGTTGCTGGTGGTGGTAACACTCATCTATGTATTTTCCTGCACGACAGTAAGTTAGAGGACATACCAGAAGATTTAAAGAGAGTACCTATTATCGTACACCCAAGAGATTGTGTACCAAAGGATTATATTAGAGATAATATTAAATCTAATATGACTCTTATTAATCCTAAGAAATGGTTGACTAAACATCCCGGTCATAGAGGATCTGCTGCTGTTATTTCGGCTGGCCCTTATCTGGATTATAAAGAACTCAAGAAGTTTACCAAGGATAATCCTGAGACAAAACTCTTGGCTGTTAAACATGCTTACCCTAAGTTACTGAAACATGATATTAAACCTTGGGGATGTATTATACTTGATCCTCGTCCTATAACTGGTGTATCTACTCACAATATAGTAAGGAAAGATCTTCTAAAAGACATTGATCCTGATACCAGATTCTTTGTAGCTTCCATGACAGATCCTTCTGTAACAAATCATCTTATAGAAAACAAAGCTAAGATGTGGGGATGGCATGCCTTTACTGATTCACTCAGACAAGAGACAGAGCAAGGAACACAGATACATAATCAACAGGTGAAGGTATCAGAGGAGCTAGGCATTCCTCAAGGAGCTACTCTTATTACTGGTGGTACATGTGCTGCCATGAGAGGTATAGGTGTCTTACATACTCTAGGATTTAGAGACATTCATCTGTTTGGTTTTGATTGTTGTCGGGATGAACCTACCAAAGAAGAGAAGACTGAAACAACTGGAGATCTTGAAGGTGGAGAAGTTCCAAAGCCTAAGTATATGGCAGTTAATGTTGGAGAGAAATCTTACTGGACTACTGGAGAACTTCTGGCAATGGCACAAGATTGTGAAAAAGTTTTTGCTGATGAAGGACTTGAAGGAGTTCTAACTTTTCATGGAGAAAATACAATGGTAGCTGATCTATGGGCTATTAATAAAGAGAGACAAACCAGACCAGATTTTGAAGGATACTATGATGACTAATATAAGAGTAAAAGATATGCCAGAAGGATCACTTCCTACGGTAACAAGTTCAGGAGATATTGAAATACCAGAATCATACCTTAAACCTATGGAACGTAAAGAGATAGGAGTTAACTTTCATTTAAATAGATCCCATCCTTCTGATAGATATAAGAAACTTTTGGAAGAATACATTCTGATGCATAGGGTGTCGGATGGAATGTTTAATGGAAGAAGTCTTGGAAAGTGGACTGACATTATTCATGGGTTTATAAATAAACTTGATTGTAAAACTCTGCTTGATTATGGGTCAGGTAAAGGACATCTCTATACAGATAAGTTTAATACTATACTAGATGCTAATGGTATAATTGTATTAGACAAACCTCTCCCTGAGATCTGGACTAATCTGGAAAGCTACAGACTTTTTGATCCAGCTTATGAGGAGTTTCAGGAATTACCTAAAGGAAAGTTTGATGCTGTCATATCGACTGATGTGATGGAACATATACCAGAGACAGATCTTCTCTGGGTTATAGATGAGATACTAGGCTATGCTAACAAGATGGTCTTTCTTAATATAGCTTGCTTTCAAGCTGTCAAAACTTTAGCTGATGGTACGAATGCCCATGTGTCTGTTTTCCATCATCTTGATTGGCTGGAATTAATAGCTGCCAGATTTAATAATCATAAACATTTATCTGTCTATGTTTTCTTTGATCTGTTTAATGCTGTTGGAAAAATGACAGAAAAAGGTTTTAAGATCTCAATGGGAGAAGAAGATATACGTATAATAGAATTACAAGAAGTTAAGTAATAGGAGGATATTATGTTAGGAATAGCTGAATCAGTAATTGGAGTAGCAGGAAAAGTCCTTGATAAGTTTGTTGAAGATAAAGATCTCAAGACAAAACTATCTCATGAGTTAAAATCACAGATTGTTTCACTTGATCTTGCTCAAGCTCAAACAAATTTAGAACAAGCTAAACATTCCAGTGTGTTCATTGCAGGAGCTAGACCAGCCATCATGTGGATATGTGCGTTTGGATTAGGTTGGCAGTTTGTCTTTCAGCCTGTCGCTGCATGGATCATTATGGTTAGTGGATCAGAGATGATGCTTCCTATCTTTGAAACAGAAGGGCTTATGCCGTTGACCTTATCATTACTTGGTTTGGGCGGTATGAGATCTTTTGAGAAGTTCAAAGGTATACAAAGAAATAATATGAAGCAATGATTAAGTGGCTTTATAAATTACAGTGGAGATTTTGTATTTGGTTAAATAAAATACTTAATGGTAAAGCAGTACCTAAATATTTATCTGGAAAGAAGAATGGCAAAAAATAATGGATGGGCTGAAGTAAGAGAAAGTCAATTTGGTTATCAAGTTGTTCTTAATCATTTTACTGGTGAGCCGGAAATATGGGATAAGTTTTCTACGAAACAAGAAGCTAAAGAGGAAGCCTTTCTCTGGAACAATGGACTTTGGGGAAAAGGTTTTACCTATTCTGCTGAATGGTTGAGGTTAAATACTAAAGATGATACAACTAACTGACAATGCAGACATACATCTCTCTTCTATAGTAGCTGAGAATAAGGTAGCTGCTATTCGACTAGCAGTTAACAGCGGAGGATGCTCTGGCTTTACCTATGATTGGCAGCTTGTAAACCAAGAAGAGTTCGATGATATTATTGATGACTTCATTATAGATCTGGATACAGGTAAACTTGTCATTGATAATATCTCTAGTATTTATATAGCAGGAATGACGGTAGACTATAAGAAGGATATCTTTGGTCAGCGTCTTATGATTGATAACCCTAATGTAGAATCCATGTGCGGATGCGGAGAAAGTTTTCAGGTATGACTGTACTAGATAAACAAACACCTACATATACTCTTGATTGGTATATTAAATGGATAGCTTCAATCATATTGATCGTAGGAGTTATTCTAACCAGTAATAATATTTATCCTCTTAATCTAATAGTTCATGCTATTGGAATGTTTGGATGGTTCATTGTGGCTATCATCTGGAATGACAGAGCTTTACTGGTCATCAATGCTGTCTCTCTTGTTCTTTTAATTAATGGATTGGTATCTTTCTATGTTAAATTCTAGACAGGAAAAATTTGCTCAAGCCTATGTCCTTCACAGGAATGCTACTGAAGCAGCTAAGACAGCAGGGTATGCACAAGGATCAGCAGCAGTTCAGGGACACAGACTTCTTCATACAGATGAGATTGAAGAAAGAATAAATACTCTTGAACAGGAACTGGAAACCAATGTAGATGTTATTAACGAACTAGAAAAGCAATATGAATATGCTAAAAATAATGGGCATACCAATAGTGCAATCAAAGCACTTGAATTACTCTCTAGAGTGAGGGGAGCTACATCAGATCTTAATCTAACACTGGATGAAGAGACATTGGAAAGTGCAATTATAGGATGTCTTAATGTTTTAGGTGAAGAAAAGGTATATGATCTTCTATCCAAGTGTGACTTTACGATTTATGACGATGATGAAGAAAATGGAGGGCCAGAGAGCGTTACTGAGGGGGATGTAGAGGAGTCTCTGGACCTACCCCTGCCTGAAGAGGCTGATTCTTCTGTATGAGCCTTAAAACCCCGTACAGAGCATTTAGCTATTTATAGCTCCATATCCAAGGTCTTGGGTGGGTATCACTGTTTTCCATTGTATCTATGTGGAGAAACCTCTTCTCATGTGGTCCTCTTTGTGATACTCCAATGCCAGTGAAGCCATGCTCAATAGATAACTTCATTAATCTGTAGGCAGACTTACCAC